>ENA-OQJN01000607-OQJN01000607.1-human-gut-metagenome-genome-assembly--contig:-NODE-607-length-13742-cov-2.345942_pt1 | contig 13742 bp, 17 predicted proteins | sample MGYA00242610_ERZ504777 | MGnify/ENA primary metagenome ERZ504777 (study PRJEB26092, sample SAMD00036350) | human gut metagenome | host: Homo sapiens | study: EMG produced TPA metagenomics assembly of... | reverse complement strand
TATAGTAGACGGACGATTCGAGCCGGATTTGTACTCTCCTTACTTGGAATTTAGGGGAAGCAGTAACCAACGCATCATCCGTGTGCGATAACGCTAAAAGAAATAAAAAAAGGGTGTTTTCTTGATATATATCATGAATTCACCCTTTTTTATGTTTTTCAGCATCTATTTACTTGCTAATATCAAGAAAAGCCGTACCTTTGCAATGTGGTTGTGAAACCAAATATTAAGTTAATAAAGAAAAGAACAAAATTAGGTATTAAGTATTAAGGTAAAGATTTTAATTTAAGGTATTAGATTTAGGTAAAGAAAGATTGATTTAGAAAGGTATTAGCAGCAAGATTTAAGGTAATTAGAAAAAGAAAGTTTTCAGGAAATTAGTTTTATAGGTATTAAAAGAGTTGTTTTTTTTAGGTACAAGAGAGAGGATAACGCAACTGAGACGAGAAAGATGAAAAGAACCCCATTATGGAGGGGGGTTCTTCAGGATGTGAGCGGGTTTGATAAGAACTTTCGCTCTTTTTTTATGTCTTTTTTTCACCACGGGAGAAAAACAATATAAAAAACGCAGATTTCCGCAAAGATGATTGATTCAATCTTTGCGGAAATCCGTGCCTATCGGCATTGTTATAAAAATGCCGTGTCCTTTTCTGTCATGCAAACTTAGAACAAGAATCGCATGATATCATTAAAGTTCGCCCAAATGAGCAAGGCAAACAATAGAAACATACCTACCATCTGCGCATATTCCATAAATTTGTCACTCGGCTTACGACGGGCAATGATTTCATAAAGCAGGAATAATACATGTCCGCCATCCAATGCCGGAATAGGCAGAATATTCATAAACGCAAGGATGATTGACAGAAAAGCAGTCATTTCCCAAAAACGATGCCAATCCCATACTTTCGGAAAAATACTTCCTATCGTTCCAAAACCACCTACACTCTTGGCTCCTTCTTTGGTGAACACATATTTCATATCGTTCACATATCCTTTTAATGTATTTACTCCTAATTGTACCCCTGCAGGAAAAGATTCAAAGAATCCATATTCACGGGTAGTTTCTTTATAATCGGCCAATGAAAGAAATGTTGCCCCCACTCTAAACAGTGAGTCCGTATGCACGGTAACCGTATCACGCAATCCTCCACGAGAATAAACCATTTGCATAGCAACTCCTTTATCTCCGGTAGTTTCCGCATCAGCCTGCATATTATCTAGTTTTTCCACCAATGCATTCCATGAGTTCAACATTTCACCGTTGACCGCAATCAAACTATCTCCCTTCTGTATACCGGCCTTATCCAAGCCACCGCCCGGTATCACCGAGTCAACAACATTAGGAACTAACGCCGTAACAAACATCGGATCATCCTTTGCTATATCCAACAAGCTGATCTCAGGCATATATACTTCGGTTTCCTTTCCATCGCGCGATACAGTCACTGTACGTGCCTCAGCAATATCACGAAGCATATCCATCCCGAAACGCTCCAATGGTTTTTCATCTGCGCGAAGGAGAATATCACCGTCACGGAAGCCTATTTCCCGAGCACGCTCATTAAATTTCATACCATGAGTCATGTCTTGCAGCGACACAAAAGAATCTCCCCAATGGAATAAAATCATGGAATAGATGAAGATAGCCAGCAAGAAATTCATCAAGACACCACCCACCATGATAAGCAGACGCTGCCAAGCCGGTTTTGAACGAAATTCCCATGGTTTAGCAGGCTGTTTCATCTGCTCGGTATCCATAGACTCGTCTATCATACCCGAAATTTTCACATATCCCCCCAAAGGCACCCAGCCAATACCATATTCCGTATCACTGTTCTTCGGTTTGAATTTGAACAAAGAAAACCACGGATCAAAAAATATGTAGAACTTCTCTACTCTTACTTTAAAAAGACGTGAAAAAAGAAAATAGTCCTCCCTCATGAATAATGACCAATAATGAAAGGCTCATTATCAATTGAAGGGCAACGAATCAAAAATGTTTCCATCTAGCTATTTACTATTTATAATTTATAATTAACATAATTCTCTGTCAACTACCATTTAAGATGACAAAAGGGATAACGCTACCCGACGTGCCTCAGTATCAGTAGCCACATAGTCTTCATAAGTCGGTTCCTTGATATAAGCAACTTTACCCATAGTCCGTTCTATGACATCACTCATACCCAGGAAAGATATTTTGTCTTTCAGGAAAGCATCCACCACCACTTCATTAGCTGCATTCACTATACAGGGCATATTTCCGGCCCGATACAAAGCCTCGTATGCCAATGCCAAATTACGAAAACGTTTAGTATCAGGCTGTTCAAAAGTCAGGTCTGTTATACGGGCAAAATCCAACCGTTCGAAAGAAGATTTCACACGCTCCGGATACGAAAAAGCATATTGAATAGGCAAACGCATATCGGGCATGCCCAATTGCGCTTTCACGGCCCCATCCTCAAACTGCACCATAGAATGAATGACAGATTGTGGATGAACTACCACTTCAATTTGCTCCGGACGCATTCCGAATAACCATTTAGCCTCAATCACTTCAAACCCCTTGTTCATCATGGAAGCCGAATCAATGGTTATCTTCGCTCCCATTTCCCAATTGGGGTGCTTCAAAGCTTGTGCTTTGGTCACTGTTTGCAACTGCTCCATAGTATAAGTACGAAACGGCCCTCCTGAAGCTGTCAAGATCACTTTCTCCAACCGGTTATTTATTTCCAGGCACTGGAAGATAGCCGAATGTTCCGAATCCACGGGAAGTACAGATGTATGGTACTGATTTGCCAGTGCATTAATCAACTCTCCGGCCACAACCAGCGTTTCTTTATTAGCCAAAGCAATAGCTTTACCTGCCTTTATCGCATTTATAGTAGGACGCAATCCGGCATAACCTACCATAGAAGCCAGTACAATGTCAATAGGCTGTGATTCCACAATTTGAGAGAGCGCATCCGCTCCTGCATATACTTTGATAGGCAGATCACTCAACGCCTCTTTCAATTGAAGGTATTTTTCCTCATTGGCTATCACTACCGCCTCGGGCATGAACTTACGGGCTTGTTCTATCAATAAATCGACCCTGTTATTGGCTGTCAGCGCATAGGCCTCATATAAATCAGGATGTTCCTCTATTACCTGTAAAGCCTGTGTACCGATAGAGCCGGTAGAACCTAATATCGCTATTTGTTTTTTCATAATGTTGTTAAAATACAATGTATTTTGTAGGGATCAATCGCACGTCCCTTGTGCCACAATTCGAAATGCAGATGCGGTCCGGTAGTTTTTTCACCGGTATTTCCTACCAATGCAATAGCTTCACCACCTTTTCACCGGATCGCCTTCTTTCTTTAATAACGAACCACAATGTTTATATACCGACACAAAATCCTGTCCGTGCTGTATCTGAATAACATAACCGGTTTCTGCTGTATAAGTAGACAAAATCACTGTTCCATCCAATGTTGCCAACACACTTTCATTTGGATTAGCGGCAATATCCACTCCGTAATGCCTGTTCTCCAAGTCAAAATTAGAAGACATCATGCCACGTGTAGGACGATAAAAAATCAATCCGGAAGCGGCATTATTATCATCAACAGCCGTCAGATTATATCGTTCTGATTCTTCATATTGCTTGCGAAACTCTTCTTCCTGCCTGGTACGTTCCATCAAAGAATCAGAACGAAGAATGGTCAGAGAGTCGATAGATTGGACTGTATCAGCTTTTACTTTCCCGCTAAATATATCCTGAATATTCATGATATACATATTCTGCCTCGTCACCACTTGTTGCAATGAATCGGCCCGCAAGGCATTGGTCACCACCTGCGCACGTACCTCACTGTTCATATATCCCGGCAAATAATTACGTAAAGGAGTAAAAACAATGATAGTTGCCGAAATCAGGAAAATTACCGTTACGGCAGACAGCAATACAGACACACCATTGAGTTTGGAAACGTGTAGTCCCACAATCTCCTCCAACGTATTTTCATTGGTAATGGTCAGTTTATACTTAAACTTGAAATTATGCCAAAATGCTTTCCTTCCTTTTTTCTTCATCGTGCGCACCTTCTATATTTATATCAAGCCATCAGGTACTTCGACCGTCAGCAAACGCTTTTTCTTATCCAATTTGGTGATAAATTCCTCGTGGGCAGGCAGCAAAAGTTCCTCACCACCTTTCTCAATGGCAAAAAGGACATTCATCGTACTGTCATCCACCGCCACAATCTCACCCAACTCACCATGATTCACATCTTCTACCTTAAAACCAATAAAATAGTTCCAAGTAGGTATATCATCCGAATCTTCCTCCTCACCGACATATTTCTTCGGGAAATAAACCTCTACATTCGTAAACATACGGGCCTTTTCCGAGGTATCCACCCCTTCCAGTTTGACTAAAGCAGTGGTATCTGAACGAAAACGATACTCTTCAATAAAGAAAGGCACGAAGATACCGTCTAACAAACAGACCAAATACTCACATTCCACACGGTCAAAAATATCATCCGTAAAAGTGAATGAGATTTCTCCTTTTACTCCATGCGGCTTGTTGAATATACCAATCTTGAAAACTTCATCTTTTTTAATCATGATTGATTTCTCTAAATTCTAGTAATACGTGCGCCAAGCGCATTCAAACGCTGGTCTATATTCTGATATCCCCGGTCTATCTGCTCTATATTGTGTATGCGACTGGTACCGTCGGCACTCATTGCCGCTATCAGCAAAGCGATACCGGCACGAATATCGGGTGAAGTCATATTTCCGGCACGAAGCTGGAAATTACGGTCATGCCCTATTACAACGGCACGATGAGGGTCACATAATATAATCTGTGCTCCCATATCTATGAGCTTGTCCACAAAGAACAGGCGGCTTTCAAACATTTTCTGATGAATCAGTACACTGCCTTTCGCCTGTGTAGCCACCACCAGTACCACACTGAGCAGGTCGGGAGTCAACCCCGGCCAGGGAGCATCTGCTATGGTCATAATAGAGCCATCAATAAACGATTCTATCTGATAATGTTCCTGCTCGGGGATAAATAGATCATCCCCCCGCTGTTCCACTCTAATACCTAAACGACGAAAACTTTCTGGAATAATGCCCAAATTTTCATGTGATACATTCTTAATGATAAGCTCACTTCCTGTCATAGCTGCCATTCCGATAAAACTACCTACTTCAATCATATCAGGCAACACCCGATGAGTACAGCCATGCAGACTTTCCACTCCTTCAATAGTCAGCAAATTAGATGCAATACCGGAAATCTTCGCCCCCATGCTGTTCAACATACGACAAAGTTGCTGCAGATAAGGTTCACAAGCTGCGTTATAAATGGTCGTTTTGCCCTTCGCCAGGACAGAAGCCATCACAATATTAGCCGTACCGGTAACCGAAGCTTCATCCAGCAACATATAAGTACCTTCCAAATGCTTTGCGCAAATACTGAAAACACTTCGTTCCTCATCATAATTAAAACAGGCTCCCAACTTCTGAATACCGATAAAGTGAGTGTCCAAACGCCGACGGCCAATCTTGTCACCGCCCGGCTTTGAAATCAAAGCCTTTCCAAAACGGGCAACCAACGGACCAACCAACATGACTGATCCACGCAGACTGGAACATTTCTTTAAGAATTCATCACTCTCCAAGTAGTTCAAATCCACAGTGTCAGCTTTAAATGTATACGAATCAATTCCTGTTTTTGATACCTTGACGCCCATATCACGTAACAACTGAATCAGGTTGTTCACATCCAGAATGTCCGGAATATTAGTCACTGTCACTTCTTCCGAGGTCAACAGAGTGGCACAAAGGATCTGTAACACTTCATTTTTAGCACCTTGCGGGTGTATTTCGCCGTGCAATTTATGTCCTCCTTCAATTACAAACGAAGCCATGGTATCATTTTTTAGGAATTAATATTTCTTCTTTGATTGTTGTTTTGTTGCGGTCTGCGCTGATTGTTATTCTGTTGTGGCCTGCGTGGAACATAAACACGTTGCTGCTCATTCAAATGCAAGTCTTCAGGGGTCAGATTAATCACTCCCTTAGAGTAATCGCGAAGATCATCCAAGATTTTCTGATCCTCCACCCCGTCTTTGTTCCAGTTCAGGAAGCATTTCTTCATGTGGTTTGCAATCAGGCTGATCAGCTGCTTTTTCTCCTCACCTTCCGGATAGTCCACTGCCTTTTTAATCATGTTCTCCAAAATACGTCCATAATGACGGTAACGGATTCCATTATGCGGATAAGGCAACATATCGGGTTTCACCTCCAGGCTTTCTTTCTTCACAATTTCATACGGATAATCAATATCCAGCTTAAAATCGGCCATAATAGCCAAATGATCCCATAATTTATGTTTGAAATCGGGCACATCCCGCAAATGCGGAAACATACCGCCCATAATGTTGATAATCGTGTTCGCACAACGTTGGCGCTCAGCTCTGTCCTCGATGGTCAAGGCGTGATCTACCATGTTCTGCACACTTCTGCCATATTCAGGAAGGGGTAAAGTTCGTTGTTGAGTATTATACTCCATATATTTAAAATTTATGATTTATGCACTAATTTGTTCATCGGCTGTTACAAAAGCTTTTTGGGTTTTGGAAGCTACAAACTCTTTCAAATAGAAAGGCTCAAAATAAGCCACATCCTTAAAGTTCTGTCTTACCATTTCCTTTTCTGCCAATGGAAACATCCATTTACCTAACGGACGGATGTCATCAATAAAATGAGCATTGGGATGAGTAATCTGCCCACGGCATTTGGCTGCACCGTTACCAAAAAAAATAGACCGGGATGTTCATTCAGAAACTCCAAATAGGAATGCTCATCAACAATATCGGCAGCTATTTCCCTTTTTACGCTCAATGCGCGGTCATAAACAGCTGCATAGACTTCCATGCGACGTGCATCTATCATAGGACAGAGCAAGGCATCCTCAGGCAAATCGTGATGTAACAACACCGGCACACACAATACCTCCAATGTCGGCAGACCGATAAGTGGCAAATTACGTCCATAGCAAATACCCTTCGCCATAGAGACACCAATACGCAACCCTGTGTACGAGCCGGGCCCGCAACTCACAGCCACTGCATCCAACGGCATACCATGACTGTCGACAAACGACAAAGCCTCATCTACAAATACGCCCAGCTGCACGGCGTGTGAAGGTCCTTTCAAATCCTCTTTGGAGAACACCGCCAATCCATCCTCACTGACGGCAACAGAGCAGGCCTCTGTTGAAGTTTCAATATGCAAAATACACGACATAATGCTCTACTTATATAATATAATCTGCAAATATACACTTTTATTTATACTTCATTTCCATAAAAAGATTACTTTTGCAAAAAAACATATTAGTTATGATACAGTCAATGACCGGATACGGTAAAGCAACCGCTATATTCGGAGAAAAAAATTAACGTAGAGATCAAGTCTTTAAAATAGTAAAGCAATGGACTTGTCTACACGGATCGCTCCTTTATACCGTGAAAAAGAAATGGAAATCCGCAATATGATTTCCAAATCATTGGAACGCGGTAAAGTTGATTTCAGCCTGTGGATAGAGAAAGACGTTTCGGATACAGCCACTCCCATTAACGCCGCCCTTGTAGAAAACTACTACAATCAGATAAAATCTATTTCCGAAATGACCCATATACCAATGCCCGAAGATTGGTTTGCAACCCTTCTACGAATGCCCGACGTACTAACCAAGGCCGATGTACAAGAACTTTCGGAAGAAGAATGGGAGGTAGTCCGCCAGGTAGTGGAAGAGGCTATCAACCATTTGGTAGATTTTCGCAAACAGGAAGGAACCGCTTTGGAAAAGAAATTCAACGAAAAGATTGATAACATCGAGAGTTTGTTAAAGTCCATCGAGCCCTACGAAACAGAACGTGTAGCCAAGATACGTGAACGCATTACAGATGCTTTGGAAAAGACCATCAGTGTGGATTATGATAAAAACCGCTTGGAACAAGAATTGATTTATTACATTGAAAAATTAGATATTAACGAAGAAAAACAACGACTGAGCAATCACTTGAGATATTTCCGTGAAACCATGGCAGGCGGTCATGGGCAAGGGAAAAAACTTGGTTTCATAGCACAGGAGATGGGACGCGAAATCAATACGACCGGCAGCAAATCCAATCATGCCGAGATGCAAAACATCGTAGTGCAGATGAAGGACGAACTGGAACAAATTAAAGAACAGGTATTAAATGTAATGTAACCGGTTCATATACCGGACCCCATTCTCATAAGCAAAGAATCAAGATATGGCAACAGGAAAACTTATCATTTTTTCAGCCCCCTCAGGTTCGGGCAAATCAACCATTATCAACTATCTGCTGACACAAAACCTGAACCTGTCTTTCTCTATTTCTGCCACCAGCCGCCCTCCTCGCGGAAAAGAACGGCATGGTGTGGAATATTTCTTCCTATCTCCTGAGGAATTCAAACAACGCATTGCCAATGATGAATTTCTGGAATACGAAGAAGTATACGAAAACCGTTTCTACGGAACCTTGAAAGCACAAGTGGAAAAACAATTGGAAGCCGGACAAAATGTGATTTTTGACGTAGATGTAGTAGGCGGATGTAATATCAAAAAATATTATGGCAGCCGCGCATTGTCTGTTTTCATTCAACCACCCAGTGTAAAAGAACTCCGTAAACGCCTGAAAGGCCGTGGTACTGATGCCCCCGAAGTAATTGAAAGCCGAATCGCAAAAGCAGAATTTGAATTGGGGTTCGCCGATAAATTCGACACCGTGATAGTAAATGACGATTTGGAGAAAGCAAAAGCGGAAGCACTGAAAGTTATTAAAAATTTTATTGAAAAATAAGACGATGATCAAAGATCCGAAAAAACTAGGCCCAAAGAATGTCGATACTTTGTATCCTCATTGGTTTTATAGCTTTGGCTGTGGGCATCATTGCAATGGCAATGGAGCAATACATTATTGCCATAGCAATGGGTATTGTCACTGTGGGACAAGTATGGAATTACAATAAATGGAAAAGAGTAAGATAAAGACTGGTATTTTCGGCGGCTCATTCAATCCTATTCACATTGGTCATCTGGCACTTGCTAATTATTTATGTGAATTATAATGGATTGGATGAAATATGGTTTCTCGTCTCTCCTCACAATCCATTAAAGCAACAAACGGATTTATGGGATGATAATCTGCGATTGGAACTGGTAAAACTGGCCATTGCGGATTATCCCAAATTCCGAGCTTCCGATTTCGAGTTCTACCTTCCTCGTCCTTCCTATACTATACACACATTGGACGCTTTACACAAAGCCTATCCCAACCGAGAATTTACTCTTATCATTGGGGCGGACAACTGGCTTCTATTCCCCCGTTGGTACAAAGCAAAGGAGATTTTAAAGAATCATCATGTAATGATCTATCCCCGTCCGAATTTCACTATTGATCCAACAACTCTTCCTCCTTCCGTGCAATTAGCAGATACTCCGTTATTGGAAATCAGTTCTACTTTTATCAGACAGGCACTAGCGGAAGGACGAGATATACGATATTTCCTGCATCCGGCAGTATATGAACGGCTAAAAAAATAAAAATCCCCGGGAGGACACAATCCAAATTTCCCGGGGAAAAACACATCAATTATTTAATCTAAAATTCAAAGGACGCACTCCATTAACGCTTTGCCAGCAGTACTTCATTATTTATTAATCCGTCCAACTCCCAGCCTGTCGCATCTTTTTTATATGAGTGCCACGCCAAAAACTTCCCAGCTTCATCTAACGTATATACATATTTCTGCGTAGGGATAAACGCTTTTTATTCTTGTTCCACAAAGAATAATCAATATGCGCTTCTGTGTCTGTGTACGTAACTTCCATACAATAATAATTTATCCAAGTCGTGCCATTCCATTTCATACTTTTCTTCTCTATAATTTGTCCCTTATCGTTGTATCTGAACTCAAAACGATACTCCGGAGTAAGGAAAGTACCCTCTTGTTCATAAACGACCTTAGCCGACACCCGACCATTTTCCACCTCTTCATTTGTAATCTTCACAGGCTCGACTGCATTCAGCGTTAATACACTTGTCATTGCAAAAAGAACTGCCATCATGGCTTTAGTGATCATTGTAGTTTTCATAATGTCTTATTTTTAATGTTTATAATTCGTGTTTATTTGTGTCTCTATTTATAAGACGCAAATGACTCTAAAAACGTTGCAACATGATCCGTTTTTTTTCTTGAGCCGCTTCACTTTATAAAGTGCAAAGCACATGCCACGAAATTAATCCACTAAGTATCAATAAGTAAACATAAAAAAGGGTGTCCGATTATGGACACCCTGTACGTTATTAACGGACAAACAGTCTATTCTTTCTGCTTTTCAACACGATGCAAGACTACCAGAACAACTTCGCTGGGAGTAAATAAGCGGACGTCAACGCGCGAAGTACCCAATCCATTGGTAATAATAATCGGAGTACCTTTACTATTCTCTTTCCAACCAGTCAGAAAACGGTTTCCATAAATGGAGTGCTTTACCGGAGAATATTTTTTAAACAAGCTCACCTGCCCGCCATGAGTATGCCCCGCTAACACCAAATTGGCATTCGATACATCTGTATCTTCTGCATAGTCGGGAGTATGCGTGAGCAATATAATAAAATCATCCGCTGGAAAATGCTGGGATGGAGAGTCACCATTCCTTTTAAATCAAACGGATTGCGTACACCGCTTACTATAATATGCTGACCATCTTTCATCAACTTATAGCTTTTATGTTCCATCAACCGCACATGATTCTTTTGCATGGCCTCCACCACTTCGGAATAACAATAACCATAATCATGATTCCCCATCACAGCAAATGTTCCGTAAGGTGTATAAACTCTGCTCAAGGCGGTGAACAAAGTGTCTAGATTTCCACCTTTCTTGCTACGATAATCTCCACCCAACAACAGAACATCGGCATGCATTGATTTTAATGCTCGTACCGCACTGTTCAATTCACTCCTCTTAAAACGACTCTCATAATGAAAATCCGAAGCAAATCCTATCCGAAAACCATCAAAAGCGGGTGGAATATCATAACTATAAAAATCATATTGCTTCACACGTCCTACTCCCGGAAACTCGGACAAAGTAGCTGTGGCGCAAGAAAGACAAAAAAATAACCGCTAAAAGTAAAAAAAGAAACTGTTCTTCATAATCCTTTCTATTTGGAGACAAAGATACAGAATTAATTGTTTTATCTTTGCACAACCTTAATTATAAATAGAAATGGAAATTGTTCAAGTTAACTCAATAAAAGCATGGCTTCTAGCCGCCCGTCCTAAAACATTGGCAGGAGCCGCCACTCCGGTTTTACTCGGGATGTGCCTTGGCCTATGCAGACAGCTGCTTCCAAATGACACCAGCATTGCTTTGCTTTCTCTTCGCTTTTCTGATGCAGATAGATGCCAACTTCATTAATGATTACTTTGATTATCTGAAAGGCAGTGACCGTGAAGACCGCTTGGGTCCTGAACGTGCCTGCGCACAAGGATGGATCACACTGAACGCCATGAGGAAAGGAATCGCCCTGACCACAGCGACAGCTTGTTTAGCAGGGTTATGCCTATTAGCTTATGGAGGGATTGAAATGATTCCAGTGGGAATTTTATGTATTTTATTCGCTTTTCTTTATACAGCAGGACCTTATCCGCTAGCTTATCACGGATGGGGAGACATACTTGTCATTGTCTTTTTCGGGTTTGTACCGGTAGGCTGCACTTACTATGTGATGTGTCGTAGCTGGACTTGGAATGTAACACTCGCCTCTCTAGCTTGCGGACTGATTATAGATACCTTGTTGATGGTGAATAATTACCGTGACCGCGATCAAGATGCAAAAAGCGGAAAGAAAACAATCGTAGTACGCTGGGGAGCCAATGCAGGGCAACAATTATACCTATTTTTGGGATTGGCTGCCGCATGGCTTTGTTTATTGTTTATTCCGACCGGACACATTTGGGCTGCATTATTACCCCAACTTTATCTGTTACCTCACTTCATGGCATGGCAAAGAATGGTAAAAATCAAAAAGGGAAAAGAATTAAACAGCATATTGGGAGAAACCTCCCGTAATATGCTACTATTCGGAGTATTACTAGCATTCGGCCTTATTCTATAATCTTCTGGCAAAATCTTGCCAGAAGATATCTCCCGAATAAAGCACAACAAATCATTCCGCTTTCTCTATTAATACAGTGGCGTAAGCAGAAATACCTTCCTCCCTGCCCGTGAATCCCAGCTTCTCTGTAGTGGTAGCCTTTACGGAAACATCATCCACATCAATCCTCATCAAATGAGCAAGCACCAACTGCATTTCCGGAATCCGCGCTTTCAATTTAGGACGTTCAGCGCAAATCGTTGCGTCCACGTTACCTACTTTATACCCTTTTGCAGCAATCAGGTCCACCGTTTCAGCCAATAAAATCTTGCTATCAATATTCTTGAATTCGCCTGCAGTATCAGGAAAATGATAACCTATATCACGCATATTGGCCGCTCCCAGCAAAGCGTCACAAATAGCATGAATCAACACATCGGCATCCGAGTGTCCCAATAGCCCCAATTCATGTTCAAATTTTATTCCTCCAAGCCATAATTCACGACCGCTTACCAGTTGGTGCACATCAAATCCAAATCCTACTCTTATTTTCATCTTACATAAAAATCTAATAATTTTTCACCTTCCAAATACCCCTGCAAATGCTGTCCTATACTGACTGGCCCTACTCCCACGGGAGTCCCTGTATAAAGCAAATCCCCAATCTTTAATGTAAAAAACCGGCTAACGTATGCGATTATCTCATCCACCTTAAACAACATATCTGCAGTATTACCTCTCTGCACCGTTTTTCCATCTATATCCAAATGAAAGTTCAAATTCTGTATATCCTTAAATCCTGTCTACCGGCACAAAATCACCTATGGCAGCCGAGCTAATCAAACCCTTTACACAGCTCCCAAGGCTTACCTTCCTCCCGAAACTGCCGCTGAAGGTCACGTGCCGTAAAATCTATTCCTACCGTCACCGCATCATAATACCGACTGGCAAAACGCGGAGCAATATTCTTTCCCAAACGATTAATACGTACTACCAATTCTGTCTCATAATCCACCTGCTGAGAAAAATCAGGAATAAAAAACGGCTTGCTGTCTTTCAGCAGAGCCGAATCCGGTTTCATAAAAATAACCGGTTCTTCCGGCAAATTCTCATCAGCATGCAACTCGTGGCAATGTGCAACGTAGTTCATTCCTACGGCTATAATCTTCATGTTATTATTCTTGAATTACATTTAATCTGTTAAACATTACAGCCAGATGGGCATAAAGTGATGTATTCTGCACCACAATATTTTCCGGTACACGAATACGGAACGGTGTAAAGTTCCAAACTGCCTTAATGCCACCCGCTATCATCTTATCTGTTATCTCCTGTGCTATATTAATAGGCACAGTCAACACCCCGATATTGACATCACAGGATTTCATTTTACCTCAAATTCATCCGAATGATAAATAGGAATTCCATTTATTTCCTTTCCTACCAGTTCGGGTTAATATCAAACGCACCTACTATCTCTAATCCAAAATGATGCAGGCCCGAGTCGCGCACAAAGCACTCCCAAACTACCAACACC
>ENA-OQJN01000606-OQJN01000606.1-human-gut-metagenome-genome-assembly--contig:-NODE-606-length-13775-cov-6.659730_pt1 | contig 13775 bp, 15 predicted proteins | sample MGYA00242610_ERZ504777 | MGnify/ENA primary metagenome ERZ504777 (study PRJEB26092, sample SAMD00036350) | human gut metagenome | host: Homo sapiens | study: EMG produced TPA metagenomics assembly of... | reverse complement strand
AAAATCAAGTCAGCAACCGCATAACCTTAACTTCTCAATATTCAATTTTTAAAGCAGCCACCGAAAGATGGCTTATTTGTCGTGTGCTTAAGGTAATGGATACCCTCTACTTCTCATTTTCAATCTTCTCCTTATCTCGATTCTGATAGGAAATACCACTCTTTGCCATTCCGATTCGATACAAGTCTTTCATACCCACACCAATACTTCGTACACTTTCTAAAATATCCGGCAGTTGAAACACATTTGCAACAACAGAGCCGACTATTCCGAACATAATGGTAGAGCAAACCATCGACCACAGCATGCGCATCCACTCATTTCCTGTCACATCAAAAAACAATCCCATCACCTAGTCTTCCACAAATCCCATAAAGTAATCTACTCCGCAGAAAATCACAATGTACAAAAGCGCTGTACGCAGTCTTGCAAACATCTGATACGCAATCCGCAGGTTCCATCTCCTCTTCTCCTTCTCGCAATCTTCTTCGTAGCGTTTTCCTATGCACTCTTTGGTCTGTAAGCCCCTGTCACGCTTTTGCTCCTCCGATACCACACGAACGGCTGTGTCCCATGGCGGAAGCTCTATCTCCTCAGACTGTTGTCCTCTCTCTTTGCATTCCTTCCAATATAACATCAGTCTTTCGGTCAAATCCTTCTGGAAGGTATCTCCTTCCTTCTCGTAATGTTTCGACACCTGATAAATACTTTCTTCTACTGTATAGTTATAGCAAAGATCAACCACTGCCTTTGCAAGCAGCTGCTGTGAATCGAGTGCTGCCTTTTCCTCTGATACAAGTTTTTTTATCCAATTCGTCCGATTGTTCATCAATTTTTTGTTCTATCTTCACGGTATAATTCTTTTTTGTTCGCTCCAGAATCTCTATCGCTTTCGGCAATCCCTCTTCCAATTCCCTGCCAGATTCCCCTGAAAACAAAGACTTAGGCTTTCGAAGTATCTCCACAATCTCCTCATAAAACTACATAAAATTTCTCTTTTCTCCGGTATTTGCCGGCTGCCCTGAAATTTTCTCCAGACTCATCATCAGAATCATTCGCACAAATCGAATTACATACTCAAGATCTTTCTTCTTCTCTTCCTCTTTTTCATTCTCCATTAACTCTTCCAAAACAGTTGTATCACTATACTGAAGCGCATGCTTCATCTTCTCAAGTAAATCTTTCTCTGCACAGCGCACAGGCAGACCTGAAAACAAAAACTCTTCCTTGCTCGAATCGTTGCATTTGTCAATTGCGTTCTGTATATATTGCGACGGAGTTCTGACATCTCCATATCTTGAAATTTTAATTGCTCCAAGCGCAAACAACTGCACCATCTGTTCGTATGCTTTTTCATCTCTAATCGCACACAAAAAAGCTTCTGAGTCCGTCAATTGGTTAAACGAAAGCACAACCGTGTTTCCCTTTTTGACAATCTCCTCAAAAAGTGCCTGCTGACCTTTCTGGATCTCTTTCTTCGAATTTCGCACTGAATCCAATTCAAATAAATATACAAAACGCCTCATCTTTTGTTCCCCCCTGTGTTCTAAACCGCATTTCCTCTTGCTATTCGTATTCTTCTAATGCTGATGCAAATACTTTTCTCTTGTTGCCATACCTCCCCTGATATGTCTTTCTGACTTATTTTGATCTAAGATCTTTCGTGCCTGATTGGCAAGCCCTGGATTAATCTGCAAAAGCCGTTCCGTTACATCTTTGTGTATGGTACTCTTACTTACTCCAAATTTTTTTGCGGTCTGCCGCACTGTCGCCTGGTTCTCAATAATATAATATGCGATTTCTACTGCTCGCTCCTCGATATAATCTTTCATATACTTCCCCTGCAATTACTGTTGTTACAGTGTATGCAAAGGATTCTTTTGGTATGTCTTGATATTTCAGCCTTCCGGCTCCGGTCGATAATTTTCCCCTATGCTTCTATATTAAAAACTTTCCCCCACTTTGTATCTTTCCGATCATAGTTCATCGGCTTTCTTATATCGTTTTCCTTTTGTTGCCCCGTCATCTACAAGTTTTCCATCAGCAATTAATGCTCGCATAAATTCTTTTGTTCTTGTTTCTTTTTCGTCGCTTTTTTATAAAAGAAAGCGTCAAAATTGTTCTGTCCGGATCGAATCTTTCTTCAATCTCTGGCTCAACAAATCCTTCATCATTCCATACATTGAAAATATTGGGGACTCCACTTCCGGCACGTTCACCTATATTAATCAAGTTAAACATTTTCATGAGCGATTTATTTCGTGGATCAGATTCTCCGCCCAAACGCATCTGTTTTTTACCGCTTCGGACATAACCTGGATTTGCAAAAGTAATTTTATCTTCCTCTTTCCTGATTACCACACCACGAACTCCATGATAGTCCGCATTAATCAAACAATTGGCCAAAGCCTCACGGAGTGCTTTATGAACCGGCGTATCGTCCACACGCTCTCCTCCGACCATTTTAAACGGCACTTTGATATCCTTGATTATCTTATTATAAACTCTGAAATAAAAGTCACAAACATTACCTGACCACTCGCCTAAACTGGATTGTAATCTGTCAGTCCAACGAATTGCAGAATCTATTTCCTCTCTATAATCCAAGAAGTACTCCGGAAAATGCCGAACAATATCATATTCATTTCCAAACATAAGCATACCCGCTGCTGTTGGATGCAATTTCCCATCTTCTTCGGAAACAGCCGCCGCTCCAATACTTCTTAAATACTCATGATCGTTCAGTCGTTCAAAAGGATGCCCTTCCTTCAAAGTTCTATGGCTGTTGCGATACCCATGAATTGTATCATAATTCAAATCTTCCATATAGATTCTGTTAAGTTGCTCCTATTGCTTTACTCGTTTACTATTTCTTCCCCCAAATTTCTTACACGCAAACTGCAATTCCCTTCTCCATTTGTTTCTTTATTATATACTATTGGTTCAAAGCCAATTTTTACTTTTTTCTTTATTTCTGCCCCCTGAATATCTTTATACGAAATAGTTAAATATAACTTAGGAAAATCCTGTATGGTTAGCGGTTGATTGTACTCCATCTCTGATGACAGCGACAATTCTTCATAGCAATATGCAGTTAATAACTCCATATAAGCCGATGGTATCATTACTCTTTTTTGCGTATCCTGTGAAATATAACTTTCTATATCATTTTCATCACTTCTTGACCGAGATATCCACTGATCTTTGTGTTCTATCTCAATAAGGTTTTCTGTTTCAAGTAATGATGCTTCCACTCCACTTTCTTCTAAAAAAGAATTAAATGTCCTAATATTATCCTTATAGTTCCAATCATATTTTATATCTTTAGCATTACCGTTTCCGATGTTATCTATATTTAAATAGACACTGTACAAAACATTGTCTTCGTCTGTATGATATTGTCGAGTAAAATTGTCTTCCCTCCTAATTTCTCTTCCTGCTTCGTTCCAATATAAAGAAATATCATTTTCGTATACTCTAATATCCGGTTTATATGCTAGTTCTCGTTCTTTTATCATCTCATTTAGAGTTTCTATTGCAATAAAAATCGAACACGCTGAAACGCATACTGCCACAAATGAAAAAAGGTTCTATCTTTATTTGCTTAAATGGGTCTATATGTCTATTATATTCTTCTTTTACTTTTTCTGTAGATACCAGTAGTTTTAATGCTACTGTCTGTAAATCAATCTTATTTCTTCTCAATTTCCAAAAATAATACTTTATCTTTAATTTCTTTATCATTTACTCTTTTTCATCCTCATCTAAAGACAACATTGTCAAATACCCATCCAATCGTTCCTTCAAATATCCTGCAAACAACTTCTCCATCGCCCCTAGATTATGTTTCCCATGATACTCATCAAAAGCATTATAATACGCAATCCGATCCGTAAACTTAATATCAATCGGTGGATACCCAGCTTTCATCAATTCCAAATTCACAAGTAAACGCCCCGTGCGGCCATTTCCGTCAATAAAAGGATGTATGCCTTCAAATTCAATGTGGAATCTTGCCAGCTTCGGAATAATATGCTCCGTACTATTATGATATTGTTCCAACAGTTGTTCCATCTGTGGCTGTATCAAATAAGGTTGTACTGGCTCATGCTTTGCCCCCATGATTCTCACCGGAACTCTCCGATATACGCCTCTATCTTCTTTTTTATCTGCCAGCACCAAATAGTGGATTTGTTTAATAATACTCTCTGATAGCGGAACATGATCCTTTACCAAATCTTTTACAAAGTCGAAGGCTTCTTTATGTCCAACCGCTTCCATATGGTCTTTCAAAGGTTTCTTATCTATCGTTAATCCTCGCAAAACCATGTCAGTTTCTCTCAAGGTCAGTGTATTTCCTTCGATCGCATTGGAGTTATAGGTGTACTCAACAATAAACTCCTCTGTAAGCCGTTCTACTTCCCCTTGCGTCAGCGGTCTTTTAGAATCCAATTCTCTTTTCTTGTTATCTATAATCGTCAATAGACTTTCTGCTGTCTTGTAACGGCCGTCCTCCGGCTTCTTTGCAGCTTCCGGAATCTTCCAACTGCGCCCTTCCCGAATTACCCCCGGTATTTTCCCTTCAGAACATAAAACACGAACTCGTCGATCGGATATGTTCCATTTTTCAGCAGCCTCTTTTACGCTAATATACATAATTTTCACCTCATCAATCCGCTTCTCTTTAAGGCATATTATATCCCACATAAGGAACAATAGCAATAATATCGGAATATTATTCCCCCTCTATCGGAACATTATCTAGAACTCCCAAAAAGCAACTGTCTTTCATCAGATACTCTATTGGGTATCCTCTAAACAGCCGACAAGGTATTCAATTTATCCATCATTCGTAACACCCTTCCTTATACTTTATCTTTTCCATCGATACTTATATTTCCACATTAGTACCAAGCGCAATCTCCAACAACTCCGCAGCCACCTGATGATTTTTAATCCGCATCAAATTATCCCACGCATCTTCCTTCCCCAGTAGATTCATACCTCCATGCCACACCAATTCCTCATCTATGACTGCAAATCGTTCTTCAACTTCTTCTTTTGTTACAACATTGATAGCTACCTCCTGCATCTCTCGGATCAGCTCGTAACACATATCCACATTACCATATATGACTTTCTCCGGATCCGTTGTAATAACTGTAACACTCACGCCGTTTTCCTGACGTTCTTTTACCAATACTAACAATCTGTCAATCTTCTCCTGCCGGATATTTGGGCTGGAAATCACGATTGTTTTTTCTGCCTCTACCAAATCCTGCTCAAATTTTTCCATATAATTGCCAGAATCAAATATCGCATGAACAACCTGCTTCTCTTGCGAATCTCCTATCCAAATAGAGAATCCTGTTTTCTTGTAGGTTCGTAGTCTCTTTCCGTACATCTTATTAAACTTTCTCATATGTGCATCAATATAATCATACACATAAACCGCTTTTTTCCCCTCGTAATCACGATTCAGTCTTCCTATATACTGTTCCAAACGCCCTTCAAAGGATACCGGCGCTGCAAGCATCAGTACATCCAATCTCGAAAAATCAAATCCTTCTCCTATCTTTTGACCAGTCGCAATCAATATAAGACTTTCTGTACGCGGAACCTGTTTTAATTGTATCCGTATTTCGGCATTTTCCTTATCCGAATTATCTCCATACAAAAGAAATACATGGTCTGCTTCGTCTTTTAACATATCATACAAGATTTTTGCATGTTCCTTGTATCGAGTTAATATAACCGGAGTCTGCTTCTGTGAAATACTTTGTTTTACATCATTTGCAATCATTTCATTTCGCACCTTGCTGGTGCTGATCAAACTATAGGCTCTATTGATATCATTCCTGCTATCCACAGTATCGATCACTCTCGTATATCTTGGAACAAAATAATGTCCGATTCCCTGCTCTTCGGCTCTTTCCAATGCAGTAAAGCGATGTCTTAATGGACCCAGCATCATATAGATAATTTTATCCAGATGATCGCCACGTTTGGGCGTAGCGGAAACCCCATATACATATTTTGCATTGATTTTCTGTAATACTTCCATATATATGTGTGATGCTGCATGATGACATTCATCCACAATTACCATTCCATAAGAATGTTTCAAATTTTGAAACTTTCCTTTGCTGTACATGGAACCGACCATCGCAATATCTACAATGCCAGTCAATGTATTCTTACTTCCATGTAAAATACCTATTGCGCTATCTCTCTTTTTCTTTCGCCCTGTCTTCGTTTCATACTCCGGCAGTTCTTCCCTGATATCGAGAAATTTATTCAATTCATCCCACCATTGAGCAAGCAAGTCCTTGCTTTGCAGCAAAATCAGTGTATTTACCTTCCGTTCCGCAATCAAATAACTGCACACAACTGTTTTCCCAAATGCGGTTGCGGCTTCTAACACACCATCTGAATTCTTTAACAACTGCTCGGCCGCAAGTTCCTGTTGCAATCGCAAATCACCTTTAAACGAGGCTCTGATCGGACGACCGATTTCCCTTTGATCAGATATATCAATTGGAATTCCTGCTTTCGTACATTCCTCAGCAATTCTTTCTCTTAGTCCTCGTGGCACCCGGATATAGCCATCAATATCTTTTCCTAAATAAACAGCACTAAAATTATAGTAGTTCGAATATCCTAATCTCTTGTTCTTATAATACTCCGGATTATCAAACGCCGCCAGGCTACGAATTTGATTTTGTATTCTCGGCATGAGATTCAGAATATCGACATAAACACCATTACTGAGTACCATATGAAACTTTCCAACCACATCCGTTTTCACAAACTCGCACTTCTTTTTCCATGGCTTTGGCCTGCTATTAGTAGCTACAAGTTTCTCTCTGCTTTCTGCCAGTTCCACTTGCCACTTCGCCATATACTTTTCTATATCTTCGATACTAAGTTTTTCTGCTTTATTAAGTAAAACATCCCATTGATCAGGATATGCATTCCAATTCTCGTCTACAAATGCACTATTACCATTTCTAAGCGCCTGTCCTTGCAGGGGCAATGCAATCAAATTGCCAATACTGCTCGCTACATCTTGGGATGGATACATACGGTCATAGTAATGAAAGGACTTTAAATTGACAGAAGCCGCCCCTTTATCTAACAATAAAAAACCAAAGTTTCTGGCAACGGAAGCCGATATTGCTTTTTGAAAAAATATCCATACATGAGCGCCTCTCCCTGAACGTGATCGTTCCACTAACAGTTTAATTCCGTTTATCTCACATATTTTTCTAAGAGCATCCACTTCTTTATGCCACTCACTATCCACGTTGGCAAAATCTGTTGCTTCTGCACCTTTTTCATGATTATCAAAATCAAACACGATAAATCTACATGTTCCATCCGGTAACAGCGGATATATACCGATTACGTCCGAACCATCTTCTTTATATCCCAACAGATGTGCAACGATTTTCTTCACGTCCAGTTTTGTCCATTTTTTATTTTCACACTCATCACAAAATATCTTTTCTCCACGCTGTTTCGGACAAAGTTTCATATTCCATCTATTATCACATTGTGGAAAATAGCCGCCATTCTTACCACGCCTGGCGTAGACATCCTCTCTTCCCCAAAACATAGAAAAGAAGCGTATCGCCATCTTTTCTGTAATAAACGTAGGATGGACAATACGCGCTCCTTGGTCGAGATCATACTCTTCTGCATTTTCTATTGTCTCTTCAAAAGGATTGATTTCATCATATGGAATATTCTCTTTTTTCAATTTGTCTTTTAATAACCTGTTCTCATATTCAAGTAATCGAACAATCTTTCTCAAAGCTTCCGCATCATATGCTTCTATATTCATACCGCCACCTGCAATTCTCAACACACAAGTTCCATTTGGATATACTTTGCCGCCTTATCATCCAGTCTCGTTGCCGTATTCTGATTAAAAAATATGTCATAAATCTTATATTTCCGCTTGAACAATACGCCCAAAATTTATCTCATCTTTAAAAAGATCATATACATATTCTGAACTTTCCATATACAAACCGGTTTCTTTATCCTGAAGTTTTTCAAAGACTTTTGAATTATAAAACTTATTCATAGCCTCATCATATTCTATATCCTGATCTGAAGAGAACATATCAACAATATCCTGAATGATATATTCTATTAATTGTTCCTGCTTGCCCATATTATTTTCCTACCTTTCGCAAAAGTTTTATACCTTTTTCTGTATGAAAAGAATACTGCGATGATGTCTTCTTATATATCATTCCTTTCAACAAGGTTTCAAAATCAATAATTTCATTTTCATACTGGCGAAACAATAATGCCATATTATCATCCGCTACAGGTCCTATAACAATGTCAAATTTATTATCCTTATTACATAAAGTGTCTTTCACATTTGTAAATGATCTATTTCTATTATTCATGACAAATTTTGCCCATTCTTCCGTTGTTTCTAAGCCAAAATCTTTAACCCTGATATCATCTATTTTTCTGAAATCATCTTGTATTTCAAAAGTATTTACAACAGGAGAACCGCCATAGATCTTTGATACCCTTACAGCCATGTTTCCTGCCTTCTCTTTTATGTCTGTCAAATAAAATCCTTTTCCAAAATCTTTATATGGTCTGCACATCGCCAAATTTATACTATCAATTACAATATTGCTTCCGTGATATAATCTCATAACACTCCTTCATTCTTTCGGCACAACATTCCCAAATCTTCTATTATTGTTCCAAAATCTAAAGTATGCTCAACTTCATAATTTTCCTTTATAAACGCAATGCCTTTAAATTGAAAAAGGTAGCGAAACGCTTCTTGTATACTGAGATTATAATATTGTGCAAATTCGTTTACACACGCAACAGTAAACCTATTTCTTTTCTTTTCACTCATGCAAAACCTCCTAAAAATCCGGCTTTCCTAAATTCGTCTATCATAGCCAGTCTTCTATCCATAAAAAGTTTTAGCCATGATTCTTCCACCTGCTTTCTATATTCTATTTTAACCGATTTTCACCCATAGCACAATAAAATCACCAAAAAGAAAAAGCCGCATTTCTGCGACCTTTTCCTATCTTTACCTCACCTCATAAACAACCTTCACAAAAACACGTCTTTTGTTACATCTATATGTATGGTACTCTTACTAACTCCAAATTTTTTTGCGGTCTGACGCACTGTCGCCTGGTTCTCAATAATATAATATGCGATTTCTACTGCTCGCTCCTCGATATAATCTTTCATATACTTCCCCTGCAATTACTGTTGTTACAGTGTATGCAACGGATTCTTTTGGTATGTCTTGATATTTCAGCCTTCCGGCTTCTGCACCTCTCTTTATTCAAGTAAATTTTTTAACCGAACAATCTTGATTCACTAAAAGTCATTTTAATTATTCATGTAATTCAAGTGGCAAACCGTCTGGATCATGGAAAAATGTCATTCTTTTTCCTGTAAAAGGATCCTCTCGAATTGGTTCTGTTTCAATTCCTTTCTCGTGAAGTTCTGCAATGATTTTCTCCATATCTTCCACATAAAATGCAAGATGCCTAAGACCACATGCCTCCGGATAATTGACGCGAGGTGGATTCCCTTTCCCTGAAAAAATCTCAAGTTCACATCCCTCTAACTCTATATCCAATTTATAATCTTCCCGCTCCGGTCGATAATTTTCCCTTATAATTCGAAATCCTAACTTTTCTACATAAAATTCTCTTGATTTTTTATAATCCGAAACAATAATTGCAACATGATGTATTTTTTTCAAATTCATTTTTAAGCTCCCTTTCACTATCTACAAGATTTTCTCATTTTGTCATAAAAAGTTCTGCCGCCACCTGATGATTTTTGATACGCATCAAATTATCCCAGATGTCTACCTTGACAAGTAGATTCATACCCCATGCCATACTAATTCATCATCAATCAGAGCGAATCTTTCTTCAATCTCTTGCTCTACAAATCCTTCATCATTCCATACATTTAAAATGTTCGGAACACCACTTCCGGCACGTTCACCTATATTAATCAAACAATTTGCCAGACCACTCCCCAGAACTAGATTGTAACCTGTCAGTCCAACGAATTGCAGAATCCATTTCCTCTCTATAATCTAAGAAATACTTAGGAAAATGCCGCACAATATCGTATTCATTTCCAAACATAAGCATACCCACTGCTATTGGATGCAATTTCCCATATTATTATATCTCCTTTTAAAATCTCTTTTCACTTTATTTATCACACATTAAAATCCAGCTTTCCTAAGTTCGTCCATCATAGCCGGTCTTCTTTTGTAATCTTGCTTCCAACAATCTGCAATATCACGTGCTATCTTTTTGCCATCCGGATATTTTGTAATCTTTTTCAGATAAGACATTAAGTATTTATATGCCTTTCTGTCTGCTGTTCGAGTTGATTCCTTTTTCACATATTGCACATACATATCTCTGACTTCATTTGGCAAATGTTTTTTCAATACTTTTTCATATTGATCCAATGCATAAACAGACTGATTCTTTCGTATTTCCTGAAGCAGTCTTTCAAATAATTGTTCTTCCACTAAAAATTCATATCGTATCCTCGAAGAAGTTTTACCTTGTAAAAATCTTTCTCTTTGTTTGTCCCATTCTGCTTCACTATACAGCTTTTTCAATTTCACAATGTATTCTAAATTATCTTGCATACATTCAAACACCTGATATTGAAGTTCTTGTTCATATTCTTTATGCATATTTCTTTTTCGTAAATTTGAATTAATTGCTGACTATATTCTGCTACCAATCCGGCTTTATCAGCATCTAAAATTTTACTTTCTTTCAATACCGCAATGGCTTCTTCATACTTTCTGTCAGATAAATATTCCTGTATTTCCATACTTCGAATTTCAGAAAAATTCCTGTATTTCTGCCGATACTCCCTTATTTCCTGCTTAGAATAATTCAATTCTTCCATCAGATGAATCCGTGCAGTTATATTATTTACCATACCGTAATATGCAGAATAAGAATCGCCACTATAGTTTTCTTTTTGAAACTTAGCGATTTTTTCATCTAACATATGAAGTTTCTCCCAAAGTATTCCCTCATCATGAAACTCATTCAGCAAAAAATCACTAATATACTCTTCCATATAATCAATCACATAATTTTCTTGATGATGTCGAAACCACTGAAACATCTTTTCTTTTTCTTCATCATTACATTCATACAATATTGTTTGCCAATATTCATAACAATTGTTCGCTACAAATGATGTGCCACCATCCGAATCATCCATATCTCGATTTCCAATCTCATAAAAGACACAATTGACTAATTCAAATGCTTCCATTCTGCAATTTTTCTCCAGCAATAGCGGAATATTTTCATCCAAGAGGTTGTTCAACGCATCTGTATAATCTGTTGCATGATAATAATCTACAAATCCGCCTCTATCAGAATAATGATAACCTATATCATTTACCTGCTTTTTCAATCTAATCATATGACGCGGTGTTATCGGCGCATACTTTGTCATGATCCTGTTATATAGAAAATCATCAGAAGCTGCCTGCGAAAATACGATTTCCTGTAATTCATCTATTGGGATTCCGACAATAATCTCTTGCAATTCTTTTTTTGATCCTGCACCTTTTGAAGATAATTTCCCGGCATTTTTGTATCGGGTTCTCCTTCTTCTATCTCATACAAAGCTGCCGCCATATGTTTGCAATAATTTCCTTCTGCTGCATATGGGCATGTACATGTCATATCATAAACTCGATCATCCCGAATCTCTATCTCTACATCATAATTTTCTGTTCCTTCTACTACTGCTGTATATCCTGTCAAATTCTGTTCCAGAGAAGTAACATAACCTTCTTCATAATAATTTAGTCCACGTTCCAATATATGTGTACGAAACAAATCGTTCCATGGTTTCATTTACTTTATCCTCCAATCATTCCTAGTACGTGATTGCCCAATTTTCTCAACATGTCTCTCTGCTTTCTACACTTTATTTTAACTGATTTTTATCTGCAACTCAAGGAAATGAGCAAAAGAAAAAGACCGCATCTCTGCGACCTTTCTCATACTTTTTTCCTATCTTTACCTTACCTCATAGACCACTTTTTACTTTTACAAACATTTCTCATGAAAATCTTTTAGAACATATTTATGTATCAAATAAACCGGCGTACAGCTCCATGCATGGCAGTAGCTATTTAAAATCGGACTTCCATAAGGTGAATAATCCGGATCATCCGGGTCAAATGCTTCCCAAAATGTGTCTGCCCCAAGATCAATCATCTTTCCCCAATAGTCTTTCATAAGCTGCACAGCTTCCTCTTCCAGTCCACCTTCAAACAACGCTTCCACAATATGATGATACATATAAGGAGTCGCGATATTCTTTACCGGAAACATTTCTTGAATCATGGTAGTCATAATCTCTTTATTTTCTTCCGGAGACATTACTTTTGCCAGAACCATCCACACCTGACTCGCAATATTATACTCATCTCCTGTGGTAACAAACAATTTCTTTTCTGAATTATATAGTTTATTTCTTGCATACGAAGAAATGAGTTCGAGACTTTTCTCATACTTATCAAGTTCTTCCTCTCCAACCAAACGAGCAAGTTCTATAAACTGTTTTAAGACATAGATAGCTTCTGCCTGTCCTGCTGTATCTTTGTTAAACTCATTAGACCAGTCCACAAACACCGGATAGTCCTCATCGACCATCAACTTTCCATCCTGGTCAAACATTCCAAGAGTAATATCCATCTGCTTTTTGCAGGTAGGATACAACTCATTTACGATTTTAATATCCGGATGCGCCTCATTCAGGTCATATAATGTCGAGATAAAAAACAAACTATACTCAAACAAAAACGTGTCATCGGGAATATTCTTCGGCTTCACAAAGACATTTGCCGAAATTTTCCCCTCTTCCGTAGTCATCCCCGCGAAAAGATACAGACAACGCCGTACCAGCTCTTTATTATCGAAGGTTGCATAATTCGCCAAAGCCTGAATACGCAAATCCCCCAACCAAAGGCGTCGGTCTCTCTTTGGTCCATCTTCAAATACATCCTGCATGCAGTCTGCGAGTGTCTTTAATCCCACATCATAAATCCTTGAAAGTTTTTCATCCTCCAATTCTGGCTTTTTCACCTTCAGCAGGTCCGCAGAGGTTTCGCTCGTCACAATCGGATTGTAAAATACCGCCTGCCATTTTGGTGAAGTATCAATGACTTTTAACTCTACATATCGAAAACTATATCTTCTCGGGAGCTCCAAAGTTGCCGGCAGCTCGTCTATATGTACAATCTCTTCCTGAATCCATGAGCGGCTGAGCCATCCATCATACTCAGAAGACTCTGCTGCAAGTTCCGCCGGCATCTCTGCAAATTTTAATCTTAAATACAAAGGTGCATCCATAGGAGATCCTGTTTGATCAATATCAATTTTAAAAGTCCCCACTCTGTGATCTCCAAAATCTAAAATCAATTTTTCATCTCGTCTCAATCCATATTCATGAATATTCTCTATTTTCTTATCACTTTCCTGTACTCCATAGCCATTTAATTTTGTATCATCTTTTACCAAGTCCACAATGGCTATTGGAAACACTGTCTGTTTTTTTATCTGAGGGTGATTTACCTCCGCCATACTTAACATGGCTTCATCATGAATAAACTGCACCCCACTATTAATTTGAAATGTAAATGCCATGAACGTTTCCTCCTATTTCATCTGTCCGATTCCGTGTTTTCTTTGCAG
>ENA-OQJN01000603-OQJN01000603.1-human-gut-metagenome-genome-assembly--contig:-NODE-603-length-13791-cov-3.423595_pt1 | contig 13791 bp, 16 predicted proteins | sample MGYA00242610_ERZ504777 | MGnify/ENA primary metagenome ERZ504777 (study PRJEB26092, sample SAMD00036350) | human gut metagenome | host: Homo sapiens | study: EMG produced TPA metagenomics assembly of... | reverse complement strand
TGGCCGCCAGCGAATACGGCTGTCAGTCGGTCATCTGCATGCCGAAACATGCGCCTCTGAGCAAGATTGCCGCCACCAAAGGCTACGGCGCCAACGTCGTCCTTCACGGCGACTTCTTCGATGAAGCAGCAGCCAAAGCCGTTGAATTGACGGCAGAACACGGCTATACCTTCGTCCATCCCTTCAATGATCCGGAAGTCATTGCCGGCCAGGGGACGATCGCTCTTGAAATCATGGAACAGCTTTCCGATGTCGATGCCATCGTAGCCCCGATTGGCGGCGGCGGCCTCATTTCCGGCCTGGCCGTAGCTGCTAAGAGCGTCAATCCGAAGATCAAGGTCATCGGCGTTCAGACAGAAAACATGCCGTCCATGAAGGTTTCTATGGAAAACGGCCAAGCCATCGCCTGCAACGGAAAAGCAACCTTAGCCGATGGGATCGCCGTCAAGGTACCGGGCGATTTGACCTTCTCCATCTGTCAAAAGTACGTCGATGAAATCGTCACCGTCGATGAATCGGAAATCGCCAGCGCCATCCTGATCCTCCTCGAACGAGGCAAGACCGTTGCCGAAGGGGCCGGTGCCGTACCGGTAGCAGCCCTCATGAACGGCAAGATCTCCGGCATCCGCAATAAGAAGGTCGCGGCTCTTGTAAGCGGCGGCAACATCGACGTCAACAATATGACCCGGGTTATCAATCAGGGCCTTATCCGCTCGCAGCGCAAAATCTTCTTCCAGACCATCATTCCCGACGTGCCCGGCGAATTGGTCAAGCTCCTGTCGATCATTGCCGATACGAGTGCCAACGTCCTTTCCATTACCCACGAACGCAGCCAGCACGGTATCAGCATGGGTACGACCGCTGTATCGCTGGAATTGGAAACGGCCAATGAAAAACACGTTGAAAAATTGATGAATGTCCTTCGGGATAATCATTACTTCGTCATGCTGAAATAAGGGGGAATATACCATGGAAGATCATAAAGAAGGTGCCAACAATCTGGAACGGGGCTTAAAGCCCCGTCACGTTGAAATGATCGCCCTTGGCGGGACGATTGGTGTCGGCCTGTTCATGGGCTCGGCCAATACGATTCAGATGGCAGGGCCGTCGGTCCTCATCTGTTATGCCGTTACCGGCGTCGTCATGTTTTTCATCATGCGTATCATGGGCGAAATGCTCTATCAGGAACCGGTTACGGGTTCTTTTGCAACCTATGGCCATAAGTATATCAGCCCCTTCATCGGCTACCTTACGGCTTGCTCCTACTGGTTCTTGTGGGTCGCTGTCGGCCTGTCGGAAGTCACGGCCGTCGGCATTTACGTCCACTATTGGTTCCCCTTGCTGCCGCAGTGGATATCGGCCCTGGCCGGCATGGCTATCGTCGCCATCGCCAACATGGCCGCCGTCAAGTATTACGGGGAATTTGAATTCTGGTTCGCCCTCATCAAGGTCGTCACCATCATCGTCATGCTCATCGTCGGCGGTGCCGTCATCCTCTTTGGCTTCGGCAATGCAGGCGTAGCCATGGGCTTCAGCAACCTCTGGGAACACGGCGGTTTTATGCCTAACGGTTGGGGTGGTATGCTGGCTGCTATGTGCGTCGTCGCCGCGGCTTTCCAAGGCGTCGAACTGGTAGGTATTACGGCAGGGGAAGCGCAGAATCCGAAACATACTTTAAAACGAGCTGTTAATAATATCGTTTGGCGTATTCTTATTTTCTATATCGGCTCGATTTTCGTCATTCTCTGTATCTATCCCTGGAACGAAGTCAGCTACATCGGCAGCCCCTTCGTCATGACCTTCGCTAAAGTCGGTATCTCGTCGGCAGCGGCCATCATCAACTTCGTCGTCCTGACGGCAGCCCTTTCCGGCTGCAACAGCGGCATGTACAGTTCGGCCCGCATGATCTATACCCTGGCCCAGAACGGACAGGCTCCGAAATGCTTCCTGAAACTGTCGAAATCGGGCGTTCCCCGCAACGGCATCAGCGTTACGATCATCGTCTTGTTTATCGGCGTTATCTTAAACTACCTGATCCCGAATTCGAAGCTCTTCCTCTACTTGTACAGTGCTTCCGTTTTCCCCGGCATGGTTGCCTGGTTCGTCCTGGCCTATGCCCAGAAGAATTTCCGTAAGGCCTGGGGTCCGGAAGTCATGGCTAAACACGAATTCAAATCGCCGCTATATCCGTATTCTAATTATTTCTGCATCCTGTTCCTAGTCCTGGTTACCATCGGCATGCTCTACAACCCCGATACGCGGATGTCCATCTTCTCGTCGTGGGTCTACATGGCAGCCGTCGTCATCGCCTGGTTTGCCTGCGGCCTGAACAAGAAGAAGTATGATAAAGAAGGCCACTTGATTAAGACAGACGAAGAAAAATAAGGTATAATGAAGTTATTATAAAGGCATTATTTATTCTAAAGGAGATGCATTTACATGGCAGTACAGGTTATTAGTACCACAAAAGCTCCCGGTGCCGTAGGCCCTTATTCTCAGGCTATCAAAGCCGGTGATTTCCTCTTTGCATCCGGTCAGATCGCCATCGACCCGGAAAAGGGCAAAGTCGTTGCCGGAACGGTCGTCGGCCAGGCTGAACAGTGCATGAAGAACGTCGGTGCTATCTTGGAAGAAGCAGGCCTCAGCTACGATAATGTCGTCAAGACGACGGTATACTTGACGGACATCAATTTCTTCGGCGCCGTCAATGAAGTCTACGGGAAATATTTCCAGAAGACCCTCCCGGCTCGTTCGTGCGTCGAAATCAGCCATCTTCCGAAAGACGTCTTCGTCGAAGTAGAAGTCATCGCTTACTGCGGGAAATAAAACTTTATTTCGCACCGTTGAGAAAAGATCTTTTCTCAGTGTTACAACGTTGTAAGTCATTTGAAATAGTGGTGCATTTATCATAGCACCACTATTTTTTATGCGCCATTATGAAATGCTTATGAAGCTGTATGAGAAATCTCAGGTATCGTAATTAGAGGTTATGGTTTATGCGGACTTCAAAGGCTAAGACGCGCCAATCTTTTGGAGGGCCCTCGATTTGAAACTCCCGAAGATTAGGATTCGATGGCCAGTGCATCAGAGGCTGCTGCTAAACACATAAAGAGCTTCATAGGTTTCCGGAATGCCTGAGAAAGAGCCGTGTCGAGAGGAGGAATCTGTATGATACAACATAAAAAACAGTCGGCAGACGCCAAGACAAAACCCTTAACCGGTGTTCGTGTCCTGGATATGACCCATGCCTACAGCGGACCGTTTTGCACCATGCATCTGGCCGATCAGGGGGCTGAGGTCATCAAGTTGGAAGTGCCGGGAAAAGGGGATCAGTCCCGTGGGTGGGCCCCTTTTAAGAATGGCGCCAGCGGTTATTATGCCTATATCAATCGCAATAAGTTTGGTCTGACCCTCAATCTGAAAACGGAAGAAGGCAAAGCCATTTTCAAAAAATTAATCAAAGAAGTCGATGTCGTTTGTGAAAACTTTCGCGTCGGTACCATGGAAAAATTGGGCCTGGGTTATGATGTATTGAAAGAAATCAATCCGTCGCTGATTTATGCTTCGATTTCCGGTTTTGGTTTGGAAGGGCCGGAAGCGGAACGCCCCAGTTATGATCTCATTGCCCAGGCGATGGGCGGACTCATGAGCATGACCGGTGAGAAAGGCCATATTTATAAAGTTGGCTCGTCGATTGCCGATAACTACTCCGGTACGTATTTGTCGCTGGCGATCGTCATGGCTTTATTCCAGCGGGAACGCACCGGGATGGGACGGCGTGTCGATGTATCGATGGTAGATACGATTTTCTCTATTTTGGAAATGGGGGCCATGTACTACACACTCAACGGCAATATTGTAGAACCGGTAGGCAATAGAACCCTATCGGTGACTCCCTGCGATATTTTTGAAGCGGCTGATGGACAATTTGTCCTGGTTTGCGGGACCCAGCGATTTTGGCGGTCTTTGTGCAGCGTCATGGGACAGCCGGAATTGGCCGATGATCCTCGCTTTGCCGATAATAAACTGCGCTGTGAGCATCCGGATGAATTAAAAACGACTATTGAATCATGGAGCCGGCAGCACCGTCTTGATGAACTGGAAGAGTTGATCGTCGGTGCAGAAATTCCTTTTGGACGGATTGCCGATACCAAGGGTGCTTGTGAAAACCCTGTCATAAAACGGCGGCATATGCTTTGGGAGATTGACGATCCCGCTATGGGAGGAACTATCTCTATGCCGGGAACCCCGATTAAAATTCACGGATGTGAAGATAGGCCCCTTCGTCCGGCTCCTGCCTTAGGACAGCATACCGATGATATCCTCAAAGAAATCGTTCATCTTACCGAGGAAGAGATTGCCCGTCTGCATGAAGAGGGTGTCATTTAATTGCGGCCGGAAAAAGTGACGATCTACTGATCGTAGGCGGGAATCCTTTGAAACATATTCGGGATATTCGAGTCGAAAATATGGACGTCGTGATGAAGAAAGGCGACTTGATTCGTCATCGATTTAAATAAGCTCAGATTTTACAAACAGAGTGATTGCGAATGCAGATCGTGCCCTTTTATGAATTTTGCTTTCTGAACTTCATAGAGGGGTACATTTTTTTAGGTCTTTTTGATATCATAGAAGGAAATCAAACCATTCATGTCTAATATCTATAATATAAGGATATATACATACGACGACTTGTACGCCGTTTTTCTATTAAAGGAGTGATACCATATGGCAAAACGTACTGCATCGGATATTATGGAAAAGAATTTTATTACGGCCAGCCCGGAAACGTCGGTATTTGATTTGGTCAATCTGTTCGTCAAGAATCATATTACGGCTATTCCCATCATCAATGACAAGGAAGAATTGGTCGGCATCGTAACCGACGCGGACTTACTGTACAAAAAGGTAAAGCCCCATGTTCCGCACTACGTCAATCTGCTCGGCGCCAGCATCTATTACAACGGCATCAGCGAATACGACAAGGGCTTTAAGAAACTCTTGGCATGCACGGCCCGGGACATGATGACCAAAGACGTCATCATTGCTGCACCCGATGCCGATGTCGAACAGATCGCCGGCGTCATGGTTGCCGAACACTTGAAAGTCATTCCTATCGTCGAAGAAAAGCACATCGTCGGTATCGTTACGCGAGGCAATATTTTGGACGAATTGTACCGTGAATACGGGGAAGATTAAAAAAGGGGGAGAAGAACATGACGGAAGAAATGAAGAAAGACTCATTGCCCGTCGAAGAAGAAGCTGTTGAAACGGCCGCTGTTGAAACGGAAGCCGTTGAAACGAAAGCGGAAAGACCAGCCGTCCTCGTGCGGGATGTCATGGAAAAGGTATTCGTATCAGTTACGCCGGATACGCCCATTCGCGACGTATTTCGCCTGTTTATCAAGCATCGCCTCTTGGCCGTACCCGTCGTCGATGACGACAGCCATCTCATCGGCCTCATTTCCAGTGCCGACCTCATGTACCGCAGCTCGAAGCCGCATTTGCCGCGTCTGCCGTTTATGGGGACCAAGGTGTATACCAACCGCATTTGTAAGTATGTCAAAGAATTTAAAAACCTCCTCGATCAGCCCTGCAAGAAACTGATGACCAAAGACGTCATGATCGCAACTCCCCGGGCCGACATCGAACAAGTGGCTGCCGTCATGGTCCTGGAACACTTGAAGGTCCTGCCTGTCGTCGATAACCATCGCGTCGTCGGCATGATTACCCGGGCCTGCATCTTAAAAGACTTGTACCGGGAATGGAAGTAGTCCGTCTCTTTGTGACTAGGCATGAACGCTGTCGTGTGGTATAATATTATGATCTTATCATTTAGGCAGCCCAGCTGCTAAAAAAGTCATTCACGAGGAGGCAATAATGGATACCAAAGAACTCGTCATCGTCGTCGATTTTGGCGGTCAATACAACCAGCTCATCGCACGGCGCGTCCGCGAAAATCACGTATATTGTGAGGTATACCCTTATCATAAAGCCGTTGCAAAGATTAAAGAACTTCAGCCCCAGGGCGTCATCTTTACGGGCGGCCCCAGCAGTGTTTACGAAGACAATGCACCGAAGATCGAAGAAGAAGTCTTCCAGCTCGGCATCCCTGTCCTCGGTCTCTGCTACGGCATGCAGTTCATGGCCCAGACCTTAGGCGGTGAAGTACAGCACGCTACCATGCGGGAATTCGGCAAGACCGAAATCGACGTCAACACGACGTCGCCTTTATTCAAAGGCCTGCAGGAAAAAGAAGTCGTCTGGATGAGTCATCAGGACTACGTCGCTTCCATTCCCGAAGGCTTTGAAATCGTAGCCCATACGGCAAACTGCCCCGTCGCAGCCATGCAGAATCCGGCTAAAAAACTCTACGCCATGCAGTATCATCCGGAAGTACTCCATTCGGAACACGGCAAAGAAATGATCCGTAACTTCCTCTTCGAAGTCTGCGGCTGCACCGGCTCGTGGACCATGGCCAACTACGCCAAGACGGCCATTGCCTCGATTAAAGAAACCGTCGGCGACGGCAAAGTCGTACTGGCCCTTTCCGGCGGTGTCGACAGCTCTGTCGCAGCAGCCCTCATCTCGAAAGCCGTCGGCAGTCAGCTGACCTGCATCTTCGTCGACCATGGCCTCCTTCGTAAGAACGAAGGCGATGAAGTCGAAAGCGCCTTTAAAGACAGCGGCATGAACTTCATCCGCGTCGATGCCTCGGAACGCTTCCTCAGCAAACTCGAAGGCGTCAGCGATCCTGAACGGAAGCGGAAAATCATTGGTGAAGAATTTATCCGTGTCTTCGAAGACGAAGGCCGTAAAATCGGATCTGTCGATTTCCTGGCTCAGGGAACGATTTATCCGGACGTCATCGAATCCGGTGCCGGCGATGCTGCCGTCATCAAGAGCCATCATAACGTCGGCGGCCTTCCGGCAGTCGTCGATTTCAAAGGCCTCATCGAACCCCTTCGCAACCTCTTTAAAGACGAAGTTCGCGAACTCGGGGCTGAACTTGGCCTTCCCGAATACCTCGTATGGCGCCAGCCCTTCCCGGGTCCGGGTCTGGCCATCCGCGTCATGGGTGAAATCACCAAAGAAAAACTGGACATCCTCCGCGATGCCGATGCCATCTTCCGCGAAGAAATCGCCAATGCCGGCATGCAGCGCGACATCAATCAGTACTTTGCCGTCCTCACCAACAACCGCTCCGTCGGCGTCATGGGCGACTTCAGAACCTATGACTACACCCTGGCCCTGCGCGGTGTCACGACGACCGACTTCATGACGGCTGATTGGGCCCGCATTCCTTACGACGTCCTCGATAAAATCTCGAGCCGCATCGTAAACGAAGTAGACCACATCAACCGCATCGTCTACGATATTACCAGTAAACCACCCGCAACGATTGAATGGGAATAAAATAATAGTAACCCTCACAAATCGCAACGTTAAGCGATTTGTGAGGGTTCTTTTTTTGAAACTTTTCGAAGTATACTGACTTATAGGTGTCCTTTAGTGCGAAAGTTTTTATATTATACTATAAAAAATATTTTATGGACCGATGAACAGAAATTATAGCACACAAGAGATCGAAATCGATGACGATAGGGTACTGCATTTGAATGACCGTGATTTCAACTGGAACGTGGAAAAGCCGCTTACGTCGTAATACGTAAACGGCTTTTTTGTCGTACTATTTTTATTTGATTATTTTTCGTTGTCACGATTTATGGAGATGAGCCAAAAAAACTTACTCGACGTCCAGGTCTGCCGTTACTTGATAGTAATCGCAGGCATGGGATGTATAGTTTTTGATGTTTTTCTTGGAAATCATGCTCATCTTTAAGAAGGAACAGAAGACAAAGGCATTATCATCAAGTACCGTCTGCTGCATCTGGACTGCCAGGGCAGCACGTTTGGCCGGATCGAATTCTTGGCTCAGCTGCTGCTCCAGGGCGTCCAGTTTAGCGCTGTGATATTTCCCCTGGTTCTTGGTTGCGTTGCTGACTGCAAATACGGTGAACCAGTACTCCGGATCGCCGGTAGGGGCTTGGACGTTTGCCATGGCATAGACGTCCCATTTTTTCGGGTCTTTGACGACTTGGTTATTATCGGCTGTATTATTGATATCTACGGCCATACCGATGTTTTTTAACGTGGACTGGGCAGATTCTGCCAGCAGCGGAAGTTCTTGACGGCTCGGATAGGTAAGCCATTTGACGATTAGTTTCTTGCCATCCTTCTCACGAATCCCATCGCCATCCGTGTCTACCCAGCCAGCCTGTTCGAGGACTTTCTTCGCGCCTTCCGGATCATAGGTTTCCGTAGTCACCTTATCGCCGCCGAAGGCAGAGCCCGCAGGGAATACACCATTGGCCGGGAAACCATTGCCTTCCAACAGCTTGTCTACAAAATTTTCCTTGTCGATACCCATGGCAATGGCCTTGCGAACGGCCGGATCGGAACAGACCGAATCGGGATCGAAGTTCATTTTGCCAAAGAAGCAGCGTGATGTAGAAATCTGGGAAATGTTGTATTGGTCATTTTGAAAGAGTGGATAGCTTTCATAAGCCATGCCGTAGGCAGCCTGCACTTCGCCGGACTGCAGGGCATTGGCCAGGGTATTGCCGTCGGTAATGGTACGGATGGTAATCTTATCAAGCTTTGGCATGCCGCCCCAATAGTTCTCATTTTTCTTGAGTGTCAGATGGTCGTCGGTCTTCAGGTCCGTTGCGATATACGGGCCCGTACCGGCTACGATGCCGTTTTCAAATCCTGCATCGACATCGATGATACAGCCATAGGGATCGCCCAGATAATTAAGCAGTGCCGGCTTCGGTTCGGTGGTTCTGATAATGAGTTCTTGACCGTTTGCTTCTATAGCGGCGATCTTCAGGTTCTGCTGAGCGCGCTTGTTGTTGGCAATCAGATGTTCCAGACACTGTTTGACGGCAGCGGCATCCATCACACGACCACTGGAGAATTTGACATGGTCACGCAGGATCAGTTTCCAAGTCAGGGGATCGGTATTTTCCCACTTTGTAGTCCAGCCAAGGTTGTAATTCCATGGTATCGGAGTACTTGACCAGCGTCTCGCCAACACCGTAGCGGATACAGGCCCAGCCGGCATAGGCGTTGTGGGGATTGATATCGGGCTCTTCATTCGAGCTGTTGAAGGTTGTATCACCAATAGTCAGTGTTTTCCCGCCAGAAGCATTTCCCGCAGCATCATTACCGCAGCCCGATAAAGCCGCGATGCACAGCAGGGCACCGAGCATCAGTGCCGCCAGTTTTTTCCATTTCATATCATTTGCCTCCTTGTCAAAGTACGCTGTCTATCAATTTCTTGGTATAGGCCTGTTTTGGATGTTGAATTACTTCATCTGTCGTTCCCATCTCTACGATTTTGCCATGGTGCATGACCATGACTCGGTCGCAGAAATCCTGAACTAAAGCGATATCATGACAAATGAAGAGATAAGACATATTCAAGTTCTTCTGCAATTCATCGAGGAGTGACAGGATTTCTGCCTGCACGGTTACATCCAGGGCGGACGTGGCTTCATCGAGAATTAAAAGCTTAGGCTGAATAGCCAGTGCCCTTGCGATGGCGGCTCTCTGGCACTGACCGCCGCTGACTTCATGGGGATAACGCTTTGCAAAGGCGGCTTCGAGGCCACAGCGCGTTAAGAGACGCTTACATTCCGCTGCAGCAGCCTCCTTTGAGTAGCCCTGATTGCGCAGACTTTCGGCGATCCCGTATCCTAAGGTCCGGCGCGGGTCGAAGCTTTCCAGGGGCATCTGAAAGACCATCTGCATGTTCTGATAGGCCTGCCGCAGTTTTTTGCCGGAGGCGTGCGTAATATCTTTTTCCTGTAAGATGATGGTGCCGGAGGTGCTATCCAGCAGCCGTGCCACCATCTTTGCTACCGTTGTCTTGCCGCTGCCGCTTTCACCGATGAGGGCAACCTTTTCTCCTTGGCCAATCGAAAAGGTCACATCGTCTACAGCTAGAAAATCATTACGATCTGCAGCGGTAAAAATTTTACGGAGGTGTTCTACACGTAACAATTCTTCCATCAGTACCTCCTTAGCCGCGGTACCGCTGCCAGCAGCTTTTTCGTATAGCTTGTTTGAGGGTGTTGCAGGATATCTCGTACATTTCCATATTCCACCATCCGACCATCTTTCATGACCAGCATGTTGTCGGCCATGGCCTTGATTACGCCGATGTTATGGGTAACCAATAGGATGGCAGTACCAAATAGGTTCCTTGCCAGCAGCATCTCTTCGATGACCTGCTTTTGCACGGTAACATCGAGAGCCGAAGTGGGTTCGTCGGCTAGTAGGAGTTTTGGCTTCAGGAGCATGGCTGCGGCCAAGCCTACCCGCTGCTGCATGCCGCCTGACAGTTCAAAGGGATAGCTGTCTAACATACGCTGGGGTTCCGTAAACCCCAATTTAGCTAGCAGTTCCCGGGCCTGGATTTCTACGGCTTTTTTATCCGTATGGCCGTGAGCGGCCATCATTTCTAAAATCTGTGCCCGTACCGTTCGGATGGGGATGAAGAAACTGCCGGCCATTTGAAAAATCATGCCGATGCCCGGCCCGCAGAGGGTCCGCATTTCTTTTCCGAAAGGTCAGGCAGGTTTTTGCCCTGGTACCAGATATCGCCGCGGGTGACGAGTCCATCTTTGCCCAAAAGTCCCATGGCCGCCTTCAGCAGCGTTGATTTTCCGCTGCCGCTTTCGCCGGCAATGCCGAGGATTTCCCCGGCTTTAAGGCCAAAACTCACATCATGGACAACCTGTTTGCCATGATAGCTGATATCTACGTGATCGTATCGTATAATTGGGTTCATCTTACCTCCGATTCTTTGGGTCAAGCCAGTCACGGACGGTATCCCCAAGCAGATTGAAAATCATAACGGAAACGAAGATGGCAATGCCCGGCGATAAGGTTACCCAAGGCTGGGCTGCCAAGAGGTTGCGCGTATCACTCATCATGCTGCCCCACTCGGGAATCGGGGGTTTTGCGCCCAATCCCAGAAAGGACAGTCCGGCTAATTCCATCATCATCGTACCGATGTCGAGCATGGCCGTGACCAGGATGGGGCCGGAAATATTGGGAAGCACATGTCTTCGGATCAGCTGGAACGTACTGTTGCCAGCCATTTTAGCAGCCTGCATATAGGTCGATGATTGTTGGGCCAGTGCTTGGCTGCGGGCCAGACGGGCGTATTTCGGCCAGCTGATGGCGGCTAAGGCCAAGATAGCATTATGGACGCCGCCTCCCAGCACGGCCGCAACGGCCAGGGCAAAGACCAGTCCGGGGAAGGCCAGAAACATATCGGCCAGGCGCATCATTATGGTATCAATCCATTTTCCCGACCAAGCACAGATAATCCCAATCAGACTGCCAAAGACTGTGATAAATCCGACCAGCAGCAGGGTAGAAAAAATACTCGTATAGCTGCCGGCAATGATCCGAGACAGCATATCACGGCCGAAGCGGTCTGTACCCAGCAGATGTTCCGCCGAGGGAGCTGCCTTAGCAATGGCCAGATTCTGTTCATAAGGGTCATAGGGACACAGGTATTCACTGAAAAAGGCGCCTATAATCAGCAATAAAGCCAAGGTAGAGAAAAAGATCAGCTTGTATTTGAGGCGGTCGGTTTTCACACGCTGCACTCGTACCGTTACGTCCCTCACTTGCGGCTCACCCCCAGCCGAATGCGCGGGTCTAGATGATGATATAGGAGATCTGCTGCCAGATTGACCACTACATAGATCATCGCCATCCACATGACATAGGCCTGGATCAGCGGATAGTCACGCATATTGATGGCATCGACGGCCAGCTTGCCGACACCATCCCACATGAAAATACTTTCGATAATGGCTGTACCGCCCAAGAGGCTGCCGATAGACAGGGCTAAAAGGGTCATAATGGTCAGCATGGACGCTTTTAGAACATTCTTCCAAAGAATGACTTTATAGCTGACACCACGGGCTTTGGCCCCCAATACGTAATCCTTGTTGAGCTCTTCCAATACCGTTGAACGAACCTGCCGCAAGTACTTGGCGGACATGGCAATAGCCAGAGTCAAGGTTGGCATAACGGCGCTCTGCCAATCAATGCCGCTGGAGATAACCGGCAATATTCTAAGCTGGATACCAAGCAACTGCATGAGCAGCATCCCCACGAAGAAATTCGGCAAGGCATTCCCGATAAAGCTGAAAAAACGCAGGATCAAATCTTCCGTTTTATCATGACGGATGGCTGCCACAATCCCCAAAGGAATAGAAATCACGATCGTTAGCACGATGGAAGCCGTCGTCAGCAAAAGCGTTGCCGGCAGTTTTCGCAGAAAAGATTCCAGTACGGGCTCTCCCGTTACGTAACTCACGCCCATATTGCCATGCAGCATCGCCCAGAGCCAGGAAACATATTGCTGAAAGAAGGGCAAATTCAATCCCAGTTCGACCTTCTTGGCATCAATGATTTCCTGAGCAACTTCAACGCCGCGATTGCTGTACATTTCCGTTACGGCATCACTGCCAGCCATATACATCAGCAGAAATGACAGAAAGGTGATCCCAAACAGGATGGGAATCAACTGCAGAAATCGTTGCAGCGCATATTTCAAAACGTCTCATCCTTTCTTTTTCTTTATATCTTTAATAATATATGAAAAAATGTATACATATAAGCCCCGTAGGGGGATGTGTTGGTGGAAAATGTTAAGAAAATATGCGTTAGTATCCCCATAGGGGGCTTATAAATTCTATTTAAATTCGATAAACTAATCATAGTGAATGATACGCATGGAAATTTTTCAAATCCCCACCGCCTAACGCCGCCGGCGTTTGCGACAGAGGGCCCGCAGGAGATGGATAAATATGATAATAAGCAGTCTAAAATATAAAGAAAAAATCGATACGTATAGTGAATTAAACCGCAAAATCGAAGCCTATTGGGACTCCCGCAGTGATGACTTCAGCAAGACCAGACGGAAGGAACTAGAAGGCCCCAGTGCAAAGGCCTGGAGCCGTTTGCTGCAGGAGAAGCTTCCTCAGGGAAAGAAACTTCATATCCTGGATATCGGCACAGGAGCCGGTTTTCTTTGCCATCTTATTAGGGAAACTGGGCCATGTAATGACGGGCATCGATATGTCGGGAGAGATGCTCCATGAGGCTAAGCTGAATGCATTGGCTTATGGGGTACCGGCCAAATTTAAGAAGATGAACGCCCAAGAGCTTGATTTCGAATCAGAATCATTTGATGCTGTCATCAGCCGTAATCTCACTTGGACACTGCCGGACGCCATGGTGGCTTATCAGGAATGGCAGCGCGTGCTGAAGCCTAATGGAGTACTTTTGAACTTTGACTCCGATTATGGACGGGAAACCTTCTCTAAAAAAGAAAATCAAGAACATGTCCATGCCAATATACAACAAGAACTTATCGACACCTGCAACAGCATCAAAGATTCTGTCCGCATCAGCGATCATCGTCGCCCCGGCTGGGATACAGCATATCTGCAAAGTCTTCATATGGAAGTCGCTGTGGAAGCCGATATAGCGCCGCGAGTTCATAACGATCCCAATATGCAGTACGATGACGTCCCGCTCTTTGCCATCACTGCCAGAAAAGTATTTCACACGGATGATTTTTAAAAAATATCGTATAGTATGAAGACATCGATGGATTTTATCCAGTTTTTAGAGGAGTCAGCACTTTGTTGGCTCCTTTTTGTGTACGCTAATTGGTCATTGACTTTCGGATATGAT
>ENA-OQJN01000600-OQJN01000600.1-human-gut-metagenome-genome-assembly--contig:-NODE-600-length-13853-cov-7.223736_pt1 | contig 13853 bp, 6 predicted proteins | sample MGYA00242610_ERZ504777 | MGnify/ENA primary metagenome ERZ504777 (study PRJEB26092, sample SAMD00036350) | human gut metagenome | host: Homo sapiens | study: EMG produced TPA metagenomics assembly of... | reverse complement strand
ATACCATCTTAGAAGATTAATCAAGGAAAAAAGCACGTCCCCGTCCCTCTAATTCTGCATTTTCATAGTCTTTTTCGGCGATGGCCTCCTTAAAATTCGGGCAATTTCTTCTTCAAATTTGGCCCACACCGGAGGCTCAGTATCCCAGTCAAAACCTACCTTCGCGGCCTTTTCTTGCAGTTTTTGAGCCCCCAATAAAGCCGGTAAGCCCTTGGAGATGCCGCCAAGCAAAGTTTTTTTGTCATGACCCGGTTCTTGCGCCTTCAAAGCCTCCCAGTTTAGCTGGGTTGAAGCTAATTCTTTCGATGTAGCTTTGGCAAAAACATGGGGATGACGGCGAATCATTTTAGCCGTTATATCGTCAATAATATCTTGGACGGTAAAAAGTCCCTGCTCTTCCGCTAGTCTTGCATGGAATACAATTTGCAATAAAACGTCGCCCAACTCTTCGCGAAGATTGGCCATATCTTGATTGTCGATGGCTTCAAGGACTTCATATACTTCTTCCAAAAGATAACGGCGCAAGGTACTATGCGTTTGCAAACGATCCCAAGGGCACCCGTCCGGCGCTCTTAAAGCCGCTACCACGTCAATGAGAGGTTGTAAGGTAAATTCATACCCTTCTTCAGTTTCCGCCCCTTCCAGGCCCGTTAAATCGATTTTAGAGGCATTTTCTGAAGTCCTAACAGTATTTTCAGCCGAGCGATGAAGCAATACCCAAGTCAGGGATTCACCCATGTCTGCTTCCAGTTTAGTCATATAGGAGGCGTCTAACGTGCTTAAATCACTCACCGGCAACCCTTTGCCGAGCGCATTATTTTCACTAAGCGCAACGCCATATAAATCAACTTGACTATTGGTACCGAAACGTTTTTTCAAAACATCAGTAAGATTCGTCAACGCTGTTTCATCATTTATTAAATCAGTGACTAACAAAGTGCCTGTTAAGTCAAAGGGTGTTTCCTCAATTTGATCGGCACCCACAATAAACAGTCCCTGAGCCACATCTATATTCAATTTAACCAATAAAGGGCCGATATTTGCTGTATTCATACAATCTCCTTTTCTGCTTCTCCGTTTCTATGTGCCATAGCCGCTCTTCTATCAGTCCTTATGAGAACGTTTTTTCAAACGCTTCCCGATGACCGGCATGGCCTGCCATTCATCGTCTTTAACAGCTTTTGTAATCAGAAGGCCTGCTCCATAAATGACGATAGCCACTACAATAGCGCCAAAAACCGCAAAATTACCGCCCAGAAGCGGTTCAAAGAAGGAATAGGTCATTACGGTCGCACCGCCCATGGCAAAGGCGGCTAAGGAGATTTTTACTCAATTCGAGCCAAGGCACCTGATACTTGATGTAGCGGCGCACAAAAATCATATTTAATAATGCGGCCAAACCAAAGTCAATATTCGTGGACCAAGCCGCCCCGTTAATCCCCCATTCCGGCAAGGCCGTCAAATACCAGCTAAGCGGAATTTTAATGAGTGTACTGATGAACAGATTCACCATAGGAATCGCCGTATGGCCGAGGCCTTGTAAAATCCCCGTACTCACTTGCTGTACACCTAAGAGGAAGATGCTGAGACTCATAACCGCAATGGGGCCTCCCGCATTCGGTGTGGCATAGAGAAGTTCTGAAATCGGCGTAGCCAACACATAAAGCCCCACAAACGCAGGCACCGTAATCAAGGTGGTTATTTTGAGCGCCACATGGCTGCGATTCTGAATTTCCCCCATGTCTTTTTTGGAAAACGCCTCAGAAATGGCCGGCACAAGACTGGCCGCCAAGGACGTAGTCAAAATAATCGGCAAGTTCACCAGCGAGGTAGCCATGCCCGTCAAATAACCGAATAAGGTGGTTGCTTCGCGAACGGAATAGCCCGCATCAATGAGGCGTTGCGGTACAACGCCCAGATCAATGCCCGACACGATGGGCATCATAATGTTGGCCATGGAAACGGGAATGGCCAAAACAAACAAACGCTTCATGATTTGCCATGAGCTTTCCGGAATGATGTCCGTCGCTTGCTCAGCTAATAGTTTAGCCCGCAAATGACGTTGACGTCGGTAAAAATAAAGGAGTACCAATATGCCCCCTACAACGCCCGGAAAGGTAGCTAACGTAGCCCCTGCCGCCGCCATTGGCAGTCCATAAGGCAAGAGGAATAGAGCAAAACCTACCATACAGGCAACGCGTAAAGATTGTTCCACAACCTGCGATGCCCCGGTTGGCAGCATGTCCTGAAACCCTTGGAAATAGCCGCGCAAGCAGCTCAAAATCGTCACTACCACAATTGCCGGCGCCAAGGCCATGAGCGCAAAGCTGCTGCGTGGATCTGTAAGCCATTCCGACTCAACCAGCCACGGTACCGCCAGAAACAGTGCCACGCTGAAAAAAGCACCTAAGGCAAATAAAACCGTAGCGGATACTCTAAAGATTTTTGACGCACCGCGTACGTCTTTATAGGCCAGTTTATCGGCAATCATAATCGATATGGCTACCGGTAAACCTGCTGTAGCCAGGCTGACAATAATCTGGTAAATGGGATAGGCCATCTGATACAGCCCAATCCCTTCACCGCCTAAAATGCGTGCCAACAGCACCTTGCTGAAAGCACCGATAATTTTCACAATTATGCCCGCTAAAGTAAGAATCATAGCCCCTTTTAAAAATCGATTCATACGGTTCCTCCTGAAGCTTACTGAGATTGTAAAGCAGGGTCACGTTTTTCCAATTCCCCCATTAACACCTCAACTGTGGTCAATACGGAAGCACCCTCTTCAATCGGGCTGTAACGTAACACATTATTTTTATCTATTTTAACATGTTGCCAAACCTTTGTCGCTACTAAGCCGGGATCCCAGCCGGCCATCTTCTCTAAGTCCGCCCAGTGAATGATTAAAACACCTTCACGAATAACCATGCTCTTAATGCCGATGGCTCTGGCTCGTTCTTTAATGCGCGCCAATTTCAAAAGTCGTTCCACCGGCGGCGTCGGCGAACCGAATCGGTCAATCAATTCATCGGTAAATTCGTCAAAATCTTCCAGCTTGCGAATCTGCAACAGACGCTGGTAAATGGTAATCTTCCGGGCCGTATCATTGATATAGGCCTCATCAATGAAGGCATCGATGCCAAGATCGATAACCGGATCCACTTCCACCGTTTTGGTAACCGTTTTATGCTGGGCTTTGGCAATCGCTTCTTCAAGCATAGAACAATACAAAGCAAAACCGACTGATGCGATATTGCCGTGCTGCTGTGAGCCCAGTAAATTACCGGCGCCGCGAATTTCAAGGTCACGCATAGCCAATTTAAAGCCGGCGCCCAGTTCGGTGAATTCTTCAATCGCTTTCAAACGTTTTTCCGCCGTTTCACTGAGCATTTTATCGGGACGATACAAGAAGTACGCATAGGCACGACGACGGGAACGACCTACACGCCCCCGCATCTGATATAACTGCGACAGACCCAAACGATCCGCATCGTACACGATAATCGTATTGGCGTTTGGAATATCGAGCCCCGTTTCAATGATGCTGGTACATAGCAATAAATCATAATGACCTTCATAAAAATCAACCATGATGGCTTCCATTTCACTGCCTGCCATCTGACCGTGGGCAATGGCAAAGCGCAAATCCGGCATAGCCGCTTCCAAAAGTTCGCCCATGTGCTCAATGGAAGCTACACGGTTATACACGAAATAGACCTGCCCACCGCGCTGAATTTCGCGACGAATGGCTTCGGCAATGAGCTTCATGTCATATTCCACCACATAGGTCTGCACCGGTAAACGGTCTTCCGGCGGCGTGTTGATAACACTCATTTCACGCACCCCTACAAGCGACATGTGGAGGGTTCGCGGAATCGGCGTGGCACTCAACGTCAAGACGTCAATATTATTGGCCCAACTCTTCCACTTTTCCTTCTGCGCTACACCGAAACGTTGTTCTTCATCCACAACGAGGAGTCCCAAATCTTTGAAAGCTACTTTTTTATTTAAAAGCGCATGGGTTCCGATTAAGACATCCACCGATTTATCGGCAACCCGTTTAATAATATCGCGCTTTTCACCGGCGGAGCGGAAACGGTTCAACACTTCAACGCGTACTCCAAAGGCACCCAAACGATCGGTAAAGGTCTGAAAATGTTGTTGTGCCAATACAGTTGTCGGTACTAAGACGGCTACTTGTTTACCGCTTTTTACCGCTTTAAAAATAGCGCGCATAGCCACTTCCGTTTTACCAAAACCAACGTCACCGCAAAGCAGCCGGTCCATCGGATGCGGCTGTTCCATAGAGGCCTTAATTTCTTGAGATGCCTGCAATTGGTCTTCCGTTTCTTCATACGGAAAGGCTTCTTCAAATTCCATCTGGAAGGTATCATCCGGGTCAAAGGCAAAGCCATCCACAACCTCACGTTGTGCATAGAGTTCTACCAGCTTTTCTGCCAAATCGTCAATGGATTTTTGTGCTTTTTGACGAACTTTGCCCCACTCACGGCCGCCCATCTTATGAATTTTAGGCACATCACCTTCATTGCCGATATATTTCTGTAATTGGTCTAAATTGTCAGCCGGCAAAAACAACTTGTCTGTGCCCGCATAGGCAATTTCAATGTAGTCCTTGTGAATGCCTTCTGTTTCAATCGTTTTGAGGCCCACGTACTTCCCGATACCGTGCAAAGCATGGACTACATAATCGCCCGGCGTTAAATCGGTAAAGTAAGTAATCTCCTGACCTTTTGGCACTTTTTTACGAAGCTTTCGCTTCTGTTGACCAAAAATATTGCCTTCCGTAACTACCACCAGGTTACAAAGTGGTAATTCAAAACCTTCCGATAAAAGCCCGCTTACAATGAGAACCGCCTCTTTAGTTGCTTTCAATTCGGCGCTCACTTCATAGGCAATATTCGCTTCGCTGAGGGCTCGTTCTAAACCTTCGCGGCGTTGCAAATTGTTCATAACGAGCACAACTTGACGCCCCTGGGTTAGCCACACGTCTATTTCATCAATTAAAAGCGGCATTTGACGCTCAAAGGACATCATAGACTTACTCTGAAGCCCAATGCTGTCAAAACCGGCTAAACCGGACACGCGCTGCTGCAGGAAGTTAAATGCAATTTCACTTTTAGCCGCATTAGTCCCCATAAACTCGGACCAGGTAAAATGCTGCTGACGGTGCACGGCGTCTTCTTTCAAAAAGCCTTTTAAGGCATCTTGCAAACGATTCGGTTCATCGTACAAAAGCAGGGCGTTTTTGCCATAGCTCAATAAAGAGCCTTCTTCCGACGTATCGTTCAAGTGGAACGGCATAACTGTCATATGTTTAACGGACTCGATTGAGCGCTGCGTGTCGATAGCAAAGGTGCGAATGGTATCGATTTCATCGTCAAAGAATTCAACACGATACGGATTATCGCTGTTTACCGGGAATACGTCGATAATGTCGCCGCGCACGCTAAAATGACCACGTTGTTCCACCTGGTCTGTTCGTTCATAGCCTAAGGTTACCAATTTCTCGAGCATAATTTCACGCTCAACAATGTCACCGGTGGCTAAATGTATAACACTTTCTTTTAATTCTTCCGGCGTTAAAATACGCTGGGTTGCCTCATCAATTGTAGCGATAACTACAACCGGTTCATCGTGTAATAAGGCACCTAATGCTCGCATCTGCAGCCCCTGATTTTCCAGGCTGCGCGCCGCCGTAATGAATGTGACTTTTTCCGTAATAGGAAATGGCATTACGTCCACATCCGGCAAAAAGAATGCCAAATCGCGTTCCCATTGTTCTTTATGGTTCTTATCATGCACCAATACAATAGTAGGCCGCTGCTCTATAGCCTTCATAGCCGTGCTGTAAATGAACGGCTTTTGAGAGCCTCCAAGCCCTGATATTACATGCTTTCCCTTTTTACCGAAAAGTCCTTCCGCCTCTTTATAGGCAGGGTATTTATATAATAATTCCTGTAATGTTTCCATTGGATTTTCTATTACCTTCTTCTTTTTACGCTCATATAGCAACGACAAAACGGGCTTTAGCTACGCCAAAGCCCCTTGTAATTACAAAGTATATGTTTAGTGTACCATAGGAGTCATGCAACATCAATACGAAAAGGTGGTTATTAGGCCCGTCACATCAGTAAAAATATTAATATTGTCCAATGCATTCCCCTTTTGTCTTTGCTATTTTTTAATTATCTATTGACGATATGGCGCCCGATATGATAATATATCTTTGTTGCGGGAGTGGCGGAATTGGCAGACGCACCAGACTTAGGATCTGGCGCCTTCGGGCGTGGGGGTTCAAGTCCCTTCTCCCGCACCAGTTAAGAACTTTAAGCCCTTAAGGGCTTTTTTTATTGCCTAAAATTTGAATTATAGTGTTTAAAAAGGTCAAAGGCTCTACAAAATACCCATCACAGTATTTTGTAGAGCCTTTGATTAGGAGATGATGAAAATGTACGCCCATACATTATCATGACAATATATTAACACTTGCGTGATAATACCAAATATCCATAGCCATGACCGGTACGGGTGTCACATGCATCATCGATTTAGGCAATAAAAAAGCCTTTTCCGACGCATGCGAAAAAGGATATATGATTCTCCTCCCTATCGCTCGTAGGTCAAATGGTGAATGATGAATAGGCAGTTCTCCTGACTTAGCTTCACCGCTCCTCTCGCCTTCCCAGTGTTACCCAGTGACTTAAATGAGATTCGCTCAGCCTTACAGTGACGGGATCGTGTCGGACTTACACCGACTTCTCTATTATGCATTTCTGCACCTATTCCCAACTATGTATTTTATTTATTTGATACTTTCTATACACGTATAGTAACATGATTTTTATACATTGTCAATAAACGAATGTCATTATTTCTCATGATATTGTGAATTAACAACTCAGATAATAAAATAGCCTTTTCGATGATATCTATTAAAGATTCTTTTCTTCCATGGTGCTATACTCAATTTATAGAAAAAACGATTATTCCAATTCATTTAGAGGGAGGTCATTATGAAAAATACAACAGATAAAGTTAATTCCGGACATTCAATAACGCTAAAGGAAACAATTAGCCGTAATTTGGCAATCAGAGATTCCTATCATAAGTTGGAAGATTCCATTAACGGCAAACGCTGGACCATAGAAGAAGATGCATTAGGTTTTTAACTGACGCTGCACTTATAGGTAGAATGGCCATGGCCTATGAAAAGACATGGCCTACCGAAAATCCGGATAAAGATTTAGAGATTTTGCTACCACATAAATTAGGTGAGTGCGTTTGGTGGCTCGCTGCCTTGGCCGATAGAATGGGCGTGGATTTTGAAAAAGCGGTGGTGGATTTTATTGAGGTGAAAGAAAAGGAGTTAGGTTGAGGCCTATTATAGATCTCCTTTGACAGTATAAGCCCAAATTAAAATCAGATTATTATAATCCGGCATATAAACTGAAGTGAATTGTCCAAAATCTTTTGCTCCGCCCATCTTTTGTTTAAACCATGGCAAAGCTATTGTCCCATCAGAAAGTGCGTGAGGCCCATTGCCTACATAGCCCATAGATACTAATCTTGTATTCTGGTTAGAAAATAAAAGCTTCATTTGTCGTAATTCACCATTTTTTATAGCAAAAAAGCGATAATCTACAAAACCACCACCGGTAGTCTGAATAGCAGCTACTAAAATATCTGGTTGTCCGTTAATGCCTTTAATGACATACACACCACCGGTACGAGTCGGGTTGGTTACATTGATATATTCTTCGTTTCTGCTATTATCTCCAAATAGCTTAATATCTTGTTGCAGAGCTATTACGTCATTTAACTCTGAAATATAAGGAGTGTAGGCTGTTGCTTTATAAATTAAATCGTTAGTACTGCCCCAAACAAATGGCGCTGATTTTCCAGCATATTTATCTCCATCACCTACTATGTAGACATTATAGCTGGTACCCTCAACACTGCGCATGATAAAAGATACTCTACTCTTTTCAGCTGCAAAATCATCTGTTAAAGAATAGGAATAAGCTTCTATATAAGATCCACCTGCTGTCATTAGAAAAGCAAAGCTAAACATTAATCTAATAATAATACCTTTCATACAAATGCCTCCCAATAGTAAAATATCAATACTTAATATTTAGTTAAAATATCTTATAAACTATATTATAATTTTACTGATAATATTTCAAGGAATTAGTCAGTTTAATAAAAAGTGTGTAACCTAGGTCTGTCTACCGACTTAGGTTGCAGTCTTTTTTGATTATTTAGAGCGTAGCCGCATTGCTTCGCTTGCTACAGTAGTAGGAATACTATCATTTAATGCTAGGGGCTAGTGGCTTAACGCTCTATTGATTTAGGGCGTACCCGCATTGATCGGCTTTAGTGACTTTTTTAGTGCTATGAAGGCTAGAGGGAGAAAGCTCTATTGATTTAGGACGTGGCCGCATTGCTTCGCTCGCTGCGGTAGAGAAAGCTAGTAACGCAGTGTACGTACCGGCTCAATCAGCGACTACCTATCATTCGTACGCAGTCACGCTATATATGCTTCCCGTTCGGATGCTGTGGATTTTTACTTACTCTCGACTCTACCTGCTGATGTTTTCCGTTCATCCCTGTGATTCTTCTTCGAAGAATCTTACGGTCTGAACTAAGAGATTCGCACCTATTTGTGCGTCGTTACTCTCCTTCAAATAGGGCTCACTACTTAACGCCCCGAACTACGCGATGCTCTATGCTTTATGCGTCGCTGCGCTCCTATAAAGCATGAGCCCTGCGTATCCCACGCCGCTATTGTACGTTGAGCATAGTGTTACTCCTGCCATTTTGGCTGGAAGCGGCTCCTAGCAAGATACGTAGTATCTTGTTAGGAATGCAAAAAGGCCATGCCTTTCGGCATGACCTTTTTACATTTCTTAATCAGCGACTACCTATCCTCCCAGGCCGCTTCCAGCCAAGTACTTTCGGCGTATACGAGCTTAACTACTGTGTTCGAGATGGGAACAGGTGGATCCTCGTAGCTATCGCCACTGAATTTGTCAGAGCTTGTACTCTGAAAACCACATAGAAGTGTAGATTATGTAAGTTACACATTAGATAATTCTTTGATAGAGTAGTGCACAGGGCACTTTATATGTTTTCCTGTTCGACGGCTGTGAATTTTACTTCGTAAAATTTTACGCCGCGAACTAAGAGATTCGCACATGTTTATGTGTCGCTTACGCTCCTTTAAACATGGCTCACTACTTATAAGTAAAGCCCTCGATCTATTAGTACCAGTCAGCTCCAAGCCTCACAGCTCTTCCACACCTGGCCTATCAACCATGTCGTCTACATGGGATCTTACTAACTTATGTTATGAGAAACCTCATCTCAAGGCTGGTTTCACGCTTAGATGCTTTCAGCGTTTATCCGTCCCGAACGTAGCTACCCAACTGTACCCTTGGCAGGATAATTGGTACACCAGCGGTTCGTCCACTCCGGTCCTCTCGTACTAGGAGCAGCCCCCTTCAAGTTTCTTGCGCCCGCGATGGATAGGGACCGAACTGTCTCACGACGTTCTGAACCCAGCTCACGTACCACTTTAATCGGCGAACAGCCGAACCCTTGGGACCTACTTCAGCCCCAGGATGTGATGAGCCGACATCGAGGTGCCAAACCTCCCCGTCGATATGGACTCTTGGGAGAGATTAGCCTGTTATCCCCAGGGTAGCTTTTATCCGTTGAGCGATGGCCCTTCCACTCGGCACCACCGGATCACTAAGCCCGACTTTCGTCCCTGCTCGACCTGTCCGTCTCGCAGTCAAGCTCCCTTCTGCCTTTACACTCTTCGAGCGATTTCCGTCCGCTCTGAGGGAACCTTTGGGCGCCTCCGTTACATTTTCGGAGGCGACCGCCCCAGTCAAACTGCCCGCCTAAGACTGTCCGGAAGGGTGTTAGTCTTCCCGTTAGAATTCAATTATGGAAAGGGTGGTATCCCAACAATGACTCCACTAAGACTGGCGCCCTAGTTTCTAAGTCTCCCACCTATCCTGTACATTCAATAACTAAATTCAATCTTAGGTTGCAGTAAAGCTCCATGGGGTCTTTCTGTCCAGTCGCGGGTAACCTGCATCTTCACAGGTACTTCAATTTCACCGGGTCCCTCGTTGAGACAGTGCGCAAGTCGTTACACCTTTCGTGCGGGTCGGAACTTACCCGACAAGGAATTTCGCTACCTTAGGACCGTTATAGTTACGGCCGCCGTTTACTGGGGCTTCAATTCAGAGCTTCGGATTACTCCTAACCCCTCCTCTTAACCTTCCAGCACCGGGCAGGTGTCAGCACCTATACATCAGCTTTCGCTTTAGCAGGCACCTGTGTTTGTGGTAAACAGTCGCTTGCGCCTCTCTTGTGCCACTCATTCATGCTCCAAGCGTTACTGCTCTTCACACTACATGAGTCCTCCTTTTCCCGAAGTTACGGAGGCATTTTGCCGAGTTCCTTAACGAGGGTTTTCCCGCGCACCTTAGGATTCTCTCCCCGCCCACCTGTGTCGGTTTCGGTACGGGTAGTATGTCTCTACCTAGAAGCTTTTCTCGGCAGTGTAGAATCAATCAGTTCGTCACTATCGCTAGTAACTCCTCATCACGCCTCAGCTTTTGAAGTGGTGGATTTGCCTGCCACTTCACCTACACGCTTAAACACGAATTTCCATCCTCGTGCTGACCTATCTTACTGCGTCACTCCATCGATCAAACAATTCATACTAGTACAGGAATTTCAACCTGTTGTCCATCGCCTACGCTTTTCCGCCTCGGCTTAGGTCCCGACTTACCCTGAGTCGACGATCGTTGCTCAGGAACCCTTAGGCTTTCGGTGGAAAGGATTCTCACCTTTCTTTTCGCTACTCATACCGGCATTCTCACTTCTTACCAGTCCACAGCTCCTTCCGGTACTGCTTCAATCCAATAAGAACGCTCCCCTACCCAAATGCATTAAGCATTTGCCACAACTTCGGTTCTGTACTTTAGCCCCGGACATTTTCGGCGCAGAGTCTCTCGACCAGTGAGCTATTACGCACTCTTTAAATGGTGGCTGCTTCTAAGCCAACATCCTGGTTGTTTTAGAAATTCCACATCCTTCGCCACTTAGTACAGCATTAGGGACCTTAGTTGGTGGTCTGGGCTGTTTCCCTCTTGACTATGGGCCTTATCACTCATAGTCTGACTCCCATGTATAAGTATAGCCATTCGTAGTTTGACTAGGTTCGGTACCCGGTATGGGCCCTAGCCCGATCAGTGCTCTACCGCCTATACTCTCTCCATGAGGCTAGCCCTAAAGCTATTTCGGGGAGAACCAGCTATCTCCGTGTTCGATTGGCATTTCACCCCTATCCACAGCTCATCCCAAAGCTTTTCAACGCTCACGAGTTCGGTCCTCCACACAATTTTACCTGTGCTTCAACCTGGCCATGGATAGATCACTACGGTTTCGGGTCTACTATCACTAACTATTCGCCCTATTCAGACTCGCTTTCGCTTCGGCTCCATGTTTTCCACTTAACCTCGCTAGTAACAGTAACTCGCCGGTTCATTCTTCAATAGGCACGCCGTCGCGCTGCAATTATACGCGCTTCGACTGTTTGTAGACATACGGTTTCAGGTTCTCTTTCACTCCCCTCCCGGGGTGCTTTTCACCTTTCCCTCACGGTACTATGCGCTATCGGTCCATACTGGTATTTTGCCTTGGAGGGTGGTCCCCCCTGCTTCCCACAAGGTTTCACGTGTCTCGTGGTACTCTGGATACTGTCCCATGCATGCAGGATTTCGATTACAGGGCTTTCACCTTCTACGGCTGTGCTTTCCAACACGATTCTTCTATCCCATTTACACTTGATGACAGTCCTCAACCCCGGTTCGGTTTCCCGATCCGGTTTGGGCTCTTCCCCGTTCGCTCGCCGCTACTAGGAGAATCTCGTTTGATTACTCTTCCTCTGGGTACTTAGATGTTTCAGTTCCCCAGGTGCCCTCCTCATACTCTATGGTATGGGTGACAGAACATAACTTCTGCCGGGTTCCCCCATTCGGAAATCTACGGGTCGAAGGTTGCTTGCACCTCTCCGTAGCTTATCGCAGCTTACCGCGTCCTTCATCGGCCAGTATAGCCAAGGCATCCACCGTACGCCCTTAAAATCTTTACTTAGATTTTTAAGACTTGCGTCTCGCCTGTAGCTTAACCTACTCTTTATAAATCAGAGAATTTTTTCCTAATGTGCTTGGTTAAACCATTTGGATTACTCCAAGAGGCTTACCTTACATATTAATTATCTATCTTCTATGCAGTTTTCAAAGAACAATGCTCATATATAGTTATATGAACTTGAGAGTCTTTGCAGATCTCTCAAAACCGAACAATGTAGGTTACTGTACGAAGTACAGCGCCAAAGTGTCGACCTAAGTGACATCGAAGAACCTGTCTTCGTGTATGTCTCCCTAGAAAGGAGGTGATCCAGCCGCACCTTCCGATACGGCTACCTTGTTACGACTTCACCCCAATCATCGACTTTACCTTAGACGGCTGGCTCCCGAAGGTTACCCCACCGGCTTTGGGTACTTCCGACTTTCGTGGTGTGACGGGCGGTGTGTACAAGGCCCGGGAACGTATTCACCGCAGTATGCTGACCTGCGATTACTAGCGATTCCGACTTCACGTAGGCGAGTTGCAGCCTACGATCCGAACTGAGAGCTTGTTTCTGGGGTTTGCTCCACCTCGCGGTTTCGCTTCCCTCTATTAAAGCCCATTGTAGTACGTGTGTAGCCCAGGTCATAAGGGGCATGATGACTTGACGTCATCCCCGCCTTCCTCCGCATTGTCTGCGGCAGTCTCTCATGAGTTCCCACCCGAAGTGCTGGCAACATAAGATAGGGGTTGCGCTCGTTGCGGGACTTAACCCAACATCTCACGACACGAGCTGACGACAGCCGTGCACCACCTGTTTTCTGGCTCCCGAAGGAGAAAAACAATCTCTTGTTTCGTCCATCAATGTCAAGACCTGGTAAGGTTCTTCGCGTTGCGTCGAATTAAACCACATACTCCACCGCTTGTGCGGGCCCCCGTCAATTCCTTTGAGTTTCAGCCTTGCGACCGTACTCCCCAGGCGGGGTACTTATTGCGTTAACTCCGGCACAGAAGGGGTCGATACCTCCTACACCTAGTACCCATCGTTTACGGCCAGGACTACCGGGGTATCTAATCCCGTTCGCTCCCCTGGCTTTCGCGCCTCAGCGTCAGTTGTCGTCCAGAAAGCCGCCTTCGCCACTGGTGTTCTTCCTAATATCTACGCATTTCACCGCTACACTAGGAATTCCGCTTTCCTCTCCGATACTCCAGTTCCATAGTTTCCATCCCCTCACGGGGTTAAGCCCCGCACTTTTAAGACAGACTTATGAAACCGCCTGCGCGCGCTTTACGCCCAATAATTCCGGACAACGCTTGCCACCTACGTATTACCGCGGCTGCTGGCACGTAGTTAGCCGTGGCTTTCTATTCCGGTACCGTCAAATCCTTGCATTATTCACACAAGGACCATTCGTCCCGATTAACAGAGCTTTACAACCCGAAGGCCGTCATCACTCACGCGGCGTTGCTCCGTCAGACTTTCGTCCATTGCGGAAGATTCCCCACTGCTGCCTCCCGTAGGAGTTTGGGCCGTGTCTCAGTCCCAATGTGGCCGTTCATCCTCTCAGACCGGCTACTGATCATTGCCTTGGTGGGCCGTTACCCCTCCAACTAGCTAATCAGACGCAACCCCCTCCTTCAGCGATAGCTTATAAATAGAGGCCACCTTTCAATGAGCT
>ENA-OQJN01000597-OQJN01000597.1-human-gut-metagenome-genome-assembly--contig:-NODE-597-length-13900-cov-5.116895_pt1 | contig 13900 bp, 18 predicted proteins | sample MGYA00242610_ERZ504777 | MGnify/ENA primary metagenome ERZ504777 (study PRJEB26092, sample SAMD00036350) | human gut metagenome | host: Homo sapiens | study: EMG produced TPA metagenomics assembly of... | reverse complement strand
AGTCAAGTTTAATCCTAGTTTATCAAGATTATAACTTTCATCAACAATAGCTAAGGCAAACATTGTATATGCAGTACTTGATTCTGGATTTGCTGACCCATAATCAACATTACCATTTTCATCAATTTTTGATTTTAATAAATCAATTAGATTAATCGTTGAACCATCTTTTAGTTTTAACTTAGCAGGATCTGATTTTATTGCCGCTAAAGCCATAATATTTTTAGCCAAATAACCAGCATCCATTTCTTCATAAGTAATTTCATCACCATAAGAATTTGTTGGTGCTTCAAAAGAATAGTTTAAAGTAAAATTATTCTTTTCATCTTCAACATCTAATCCTAAAGATTCTACAGCCAAAACGGCATCCAGTCCAGATAATTCATTGTTATTCAACCAATAGCTTTGAGCTTTGGCTAAAGTTGAAGATTGCGCATTGATTGGCACAATGCAAGCACAAACAAGCGCTAACGCCACAGTAAACCGCATTAATTTTTTCATTCAATTTTTCCCTCCGTTATTCCATATTTTATTTTTACCCTTTGTAAGATCTGAAACATCGTCTTACTAAGTAAAAACATAAAAATTATATTTGAAACAATATATATTAACGTCGTTGGTAATGAAGTTAATACTATTGCCAAATATCGTGTTAAATTAAAACTTGTTTCAAAAGCAAGAACTGACCATAAATCCATTACCATGGAAAAAGCAAGTCCACAAATAGCACTATATCCATATAATAAAAATTTATTTTTAAACAAATTTTTACTAAAAATTCCAGCTCCATAACCAATTATTCCCCATGCGATCATTTGGAATGGAGTCCATGGTCCTATTCCAAAAACAAAGTCTGATAATGTTGCTGACAACGACCCACACATAAAACCAGATGCCGGACCAAAAACTATCCCACAAATAATAACCATTGCAGTTACAGGTTTAAAACTGGGTGTTAACATAAAAATCGTTCTAGAAACAACTGTTAGGGCAATCATTGTTGCCAAAACCACAACTTCCCTTATTTTAGGTTTGCTATTTTCATATTTAAAATAAAATGGTAAACAAGATAATGCGAACGAAGCAATAATAATTAAATTATATTTTTCACCTTTATATAAAACAGTTCCTAAGATCGTTATTAAAACAATAACCATTAAAATAAAGATACTTTTTTTATTTTCATAACCCTAAATCCTCTAATAAAACAACTTCAGAGTTATTATTTCTTACTATTTTATTAATCGTTGTAGTATAAAATAAATTATTACTAAAGAAATTTCGCATCGAGTCTACTGATTCCATTTGTCCATTAAAAATCATAGCAACTCGATCACTTATTTTAGCGACAAATTCTAAATCATGACTAACAACAATTATCGTCATATGTTTGCTTAAACTACGAATCAAACTCGCCAAATTATCTTTGCTCACTGCATCTATTCCTTTAGTAGGTTCATCTAATAACAACAATTGCGGTCTTGTCAGTAAAACTTTTCCTAATGCCAATAATTGCTTTTGACCACCGCTCAAATCAAACGGGTGCATATCTCGTAAATTACTAATTCCAATATTCTCCATTTCAATTTCAACTGTTTTTAAATTATTTTCTACTACTAATAATTCATTTATAACTTTATCGGTTATAAACAATGTTGTGGGATCCTGGGGTAAATAACCAATTTTTTCTACAACTCCTACTTTAGTTATATTACCTTGATACTTAACTAACCCTGCGATACATTTCAAAAATGATGATTTCCCACTACCGTTAGCTCCTACTACTGATAATATCTCATTTTGTCTAACATCTAAATCAAGATTTTCTAAAACCGTACTATCGTAGGCAAAGCTCAAATCACGAATTTTCAATAAAAGTCCAGTATCGACAACCTCCTGCTCCTTAATATCAAAATCATGATAGTCTTTTAGTGCTTCACGTGCTTGTTTTACAGCTACTTCACTCTTTTCGTATTCTTCACTGCTGATAAGTTTGCTTTCGAACAGTTTTTTCATGCGGGCAAAGTCCGTTTCCCCTTGTCTTTTTCAATAGTCTCTTTAAAACAATTCACATATACGTAATCGTTTCCCAAACCTTGCATTTTCGTAAATTTCATTTCATTTCTCCTAATTCTCTTATCCTGACATAACACTTAGTACCATCTGTGCCGTCTCTACCATATTTGTTCCACTGTCCATACTACATTTTTGCAAATAATGATGAGCCTCGTCCTCAGTCATATTGTTACGGTTCATCAGTAATACTTTCGCTTCTCTCAGTAACGCCTGTTCTTTCTCGCTGCGGGCTTTCGGCTTCGCATTCCTCTTCTTTCTCCGCCTTTCTATCGCCTGCAGCATCATGTTCAGCGTGCTGAGCAAATCATGCACCTTCAGCGGCATCGTAAGTCCTACCACGCCGTTTACAATCCCATCTCCCCATTTATCCGGAGATGCGATCACAAGCATCTCAAATGTATCCGGCAGATATTCCCGCAATTCCGTATACATCATATCCAGCATCTTATAACCGCAAATCACAATTCCTTCATCCAACGTCTCCGCACTTTGTATTGCCTGGGCTCCTGTCGTCCCGATTCCTGTAACCGCCAGACCATTTCGCACTAAGATATTACGAATATTCGTTGCTGTATCCTTTTTGGGAAACACAACAATAATTTTACTCATACTTACCTCCTTCGGCTCAACGGGTTATTCATTACAGAAAGACTCAAATCTTGTGCAAATATTTTTCCAGTTCCCAGCCTGTCACATACTCTCGGAACTGCTGGTATTCATTTTTCTTTGCCATCACATATTTGGCTGATAGATCTTCTCCCAAAACATTTTGAACAAATGTATCCTCTTCAAAAGCTCTGACTGCTTCCAGGAGACTTCCCGGAAGTAACTCATTATATTTTTCCATGTGTTCTGGCGGAAGGATCTTCTTTTCAATTCCTTCTAATCCAGCCGCGAGACACACTGCAAATGCGAGATATGGATTGGCAGATGGATCTGGACTTCGCAACTCAACTCTCGTTTTCTCCCCGCGCTCTGCCGGAATCCGAAATACCGGTTTTCTTCTTGTCACGAGTCTTTTATAAGAATTTACAATCGGATTGGTGATCAGTGTAATCGCCTGAATATGCGCCATAATTCCTCCTATGAAATAACTTGCTTCCTGACTCAGTCCATTCTCACCGTTCTCATCAGCGAACAGATTCACTCCGTCTTTTGTCAGAGACATATTCAGATGCATACCCGAACCATTTTCTCCTGATTTTGGTTTCGGCATAAATGTTGCATGCAGTCCGTGCCGTTTTGCAATCGTCTTTACCACAAGTTTAAATGTCATCATCTTATCGGCGGCAGCCAATGTCTCATCATATCGAAAATCAATCTCATGTTGTGCCGCAGCCGCTTCATGATGAGAGGTCTCGATCTCAAATCCCATATCCTCCAATGTCAGGACCATATCACGTCTTGCATTCTCCCCGAAATCCAGAGGTCCCAAATCAAAATATCCTGCATTTTCATGGGATACGGTTGTCGGGAGTCCATGATCATCTGTATGAAACAAAAAGAACTCACACTTCGGGCTTACTTGTAGTTGATATCCCATAGATTTTGCTTTCTCAACCGTCTTTTTTAGAATATGCCGCGGATCATTCTCAAAAGGGGTTCCGTCCTGACGATACACATCACAAATGAGTCTCGCAACCTTTCCCTGCTGTGGTCTCCACGGAAAAATCTCAAATGTATTCAAATCCGGATACAGATACATATCCGAGTCCTCATCCTTTGCAAATCCCTCGATGGAAGAACCGTCAAACACACATCGGTTATCCAGCGCTTTTTCCAGCTGGTTTGTCGTGATTGCTATATTTTTCATCATTCCATATATATCTGTAAATTGAAGCCGGATAAAGCCCACATCCTCTTCTTCTACAAGTCTGTATATGTCTCTTTTTGTATAGTTTCTCACTGATATCCCTCCAAATCCTGAAATAAAAATGGACGTTCTCACTCCACGGAAAACGCCCTTGTTTCTTATAATTATATCGACCTGCTTTACGTTTGTCAATTACTTCTAAAATGATTTTATCAGTCTTAATTTCTCATTTATTTTTTATCTGTCTTCCGGTCACATCCAAATGATAATTTTCTTTATAAAATTAGTTCTGACACCGGAACCAATTCATATCCTTGTTCTCGAAGCCCCAAAATCACAGATTCCAAAGCATCTTTTGTATATTTTGCTCCACTATGCATCAAAATAATCGCCCCACTTTTTAATTCTTTATTTTTTAAAATAGTTTTTACTAATGCTTTCCTTCCCATAATCCTTCCAATCCTGAGAATCAATCGACCACTGTATCACTTCGTATCCACAAGCTTTTGCTGTCCTGATCACTTGATCATCATAATCTCCATAAGGAACTCGAAACAATTTCATCTCTATCCCCGTCAAAGCTTTTACTTTTTCGTGTACAGATACAATCTCTTCTTTGCAAGCTTCCTTTGAGAGCTGGCTCATCGCTTTGTGATTCTCACTATGATTTCCGATATCGTGCCTTGCAAGCTGAATCTGTTTTACATCTTCCGGATATTTCCCTACCCAGTTTCCTGTAAGAAAAAACGTTGCCTTCACATCATATTTATCCAGCACATCCAAAATCTGCTTCATATATTCATTTCCCCATGTTGCATCAAAGGAAAGCGCCACCTGCTTTGCTTCTGTCTCCACAGAATAAATCGGCAATTCTCTGCCGTTGACTGTGTTGCTTACAGATATTTCTCTCACCGCACCCATACACGTTCCTAAAATAAACAAGCAAACCAATACAGACATCAGAATTTTTCTCTTCATCCAAACACCCACTCTCTCTTTTTATTAATATATGCACAAACTTTTCAGACATAACATCTATGCAAATTGCACAAAATAGGAAAGATTACTATTTTTATCTAGACATTTATCAAAAATTCTGCTAGAATAAATTTTGTCAAAAAGATTATGATAGTAACTGATCTATCATGTTATTTATAAGGAGGTATTACTATGAAGAAATATATTTGCGAACCATGTGGCTATGAATACGATCCAGAAGTTGGTGATCCAGATAACGGAATCGCTCCTGGAACAGCTTTTGAAGATATCCCGGAAGATTGGGTATGTCCAATCTGCGGAATGGGTAAAGAAGTATTTGTAGAAGCATAATTACTTTTGACTTTATTTTCAAAAATCCGAAGAGAATCCTCTAACACGTGAATTCTCCTCGGATTTTTTGTATATTCCAACAAATTTATTAAAAATATTTCTTTTTTAATGAAACTTTTTCCTTTGATTTTGTGTATAGGTAAGTGAAAGGGGGGATTTCAATAAGATGAAAAAACTGGTATTGGATGAAAAAACATTGGAAAACCTTATGAAACAATATACCGGATATGTTTATACGATTGTAAAAGGGATTTCCTGTGACTGTTTAGAAAAGGAAGATATGGAAGAAATTGTTTCTGACGTATTTTTTCCTTATGGAAATCACAGCAGTCATTTGAAAATCACAATACTTTGAAACCATATTTAGCACAGATTGCCAGAAATCAAACACGAAACCGCTTACGAGAAAAACATAAACAGATTGTTCTTGAAGAAGAGAGTGTATTGGATTTTATCTGTGTGGATGAATATTTCGGTGAAAAAGAACAAATCGAAAAAATTCGGGAACTGCTAAATGAGCTTAATGCCGTTGAACAACATCTGATGTTGGCATATTATTTTTACGGATTTAAACTGAATGAAATCGCCAATACAATGCAGTTACCCATATCTACTGTGAAATCCAAATTATACCGAGGGCGCGATAAACTAATCACAAAATTCAAAGAAGGAGGAGTGACTCATGAAAAAAGTAAATCTGTATGAATTATTTGGACATTTGGATTCAAAAGATGTATTGCTTACAGACATAAAGTCTGATTCTGTCAACTGTGACGAAGAGAAAATTCGAAATATGACACTCAAAAAAGTTCACCAGAATATGAAGCAGCAAAAGCAGGTTCGATTTTTACGGACTATGAAACGACTGGCGGCTGGTTTCGTCTTGGCAGCAATATTGGGTGGCGGTGCATATGCGGTGGCATCTGAGGAACTTGGATGGTCTATAAAAAAAATGTTTGGTCTAAACGAAAAAGAAGTCCTTACTTCAGACCAAAAAATTTCGACAGATGATTATTCTCTCTCCCTTGTAGACATGGCATATGATGGTAATATCGGACGTATACTGATAAAACTGGAAGCACTGACAAAAGAAGCAGAAAAAGAACTGAAGCAGCTGCCAGGTCCGGTTGCCTCAAAAGCGGCAAGCATGTGTTATTATACTGATCTGTCAAATGAAAAAGAAGCTTATTACTGGCTGGACATAAACGGGGAACAGGAGAATATCCGTATCAACATTCCAAAATCCACACAATATCTCACCGTTTCACTAAAAAAGACGATAGAACCAAAATCTATAGCTTTAGGAAAATCTGAAATGTATACAAAATTAGAATACTCTCCACTTGGAATCACAATATGGGCAGAAGGAGATACAGATACCAATTTTCCTGAAGATCCCGGGGACGTCCAGATTACTTTCCGCTATAAGAATGGTAAAGAAGACGTTTTGACAGGAAAATCATCAACAGAAAAGAAAGTTGGAATAAATCATTCCAGTCGTGAGGCAGTTCAAGATGATTCCTTTGAAGGATTCCGTTGGATTTATGGCTTCTCGAACCGCTGCGATTGGACGCAGATAGATGCAATTGGAATCGATGGAGTTTGGTATCCACTATAGATCTCAGACTTCCTCCTGCTAGTCTGAAGATTTATCCTGTTCAAACAAAATCTCCATTCTTGTTCCTTCTCCAACTTTACTGTTCACTGTAATCTCTGCATTGTGCAAAATCGCACCGTGCTTCACAATCGAAAGTCCGAGACCGGTTCCTCCGGTCTCTTTTGAATGACTTTTATCCACACGGTAAAAGCGCTCGAAAATACGTTCTTTCTGGTCTTCCGGTATTCCAATCCCGGTATCCTGAACAATCACTTTCGGTCCTTTGAGTGTATTGCCCACCCAGATTTTCACTTCACCGCCTGACACATTATACTTGATCGCATTTTCACAGACGTTGTAGATCATCTCATCCAAAATTCTTTTTACACCATGATAAATCACAGTTTCTCCAATCACTTCCAGATGCACTTTCTTCTTCTCTGCCTGCGGTGCCAGTCTGCTGCAAATTTCCCGCGCCAATCCGAATAAATCCACATCCTCCTGCTCAATTTCAACATTTCCCTCATCCAACTTAGACAACTTAATAATATCTTCAATCAAGGTAATCAGACGACTTGCCTCATTATAAATCCGCTCAGAAAATCCAATCATATCATCCGGTTTCACAAGTCCGCTCTTCATAATCTCAGCATATCCGGAAATAGAAGTAAGCGGTGTCTTCAATTCATGAGAAACATTTGCGGAAAATTCCTTTCGCATGTTTGCCACAGCCTCTTTTTCTTTGTTCTGTTTGTCAATGCTTAACAACAAGGGTTTCAATTCTTCATATACATTGTTCTCAAGCGGTTCTTCCAAATTCAGATTATTAATCGGGCGTATCAATCTCGACGTCTGCCATTTTGCAAGAAAATAGGCAAAGCAAAACATTCCAACCGCAATCACCGCCATATAAGGCAGCATATCCATAATTGCCGGCTGCACATTATCTACTGTTTTTGCAACTCTCAGGATATTTCCATCATTCAAGGTTAGTGCATAGTAATATGTCTGCTCTCCTAAGGTATTCGACTTTCTCAAATCTTCCCCCCAACCGTTCGCAAATGCATCCTTGACTTCTTTTCGCTCTTTGTGATTTTCAAATGTAAAATCATCTTCTTTTGAATCATATAAAACAGTACCATTCTCATCAATCACTGTCAGCCTCGTCTTCACCTGTGCCGCATCCATATCTTCCAGATACTTTGTCCCGGATATATTGATTGCCGTCTGAATATATACGGCCTCCTGCTTTAGCTCTGCTTTCATATTATTCAGAGACTGAAAATATGTAGCCGCAATCAAAAGCGAAAAGGTTGTAAGAAGTGTAATGCAAAGTACCAAAAGCATACTTTTTTGTATTTTAACTCTCATTGATCTCTCCTAACCTGTAGCCGACTCCCCGCACAGTCTGAATCATATCACCGGCGCTTCCTAGTTTCTGTCTGAGTGTCCGCACATGAACATCCACTGTACGTGTCTCTCCGTCAAAATCATATCCCCATACTTCCTCTAATAAACGATCTCTTGTCAACACAATATTGTGGTTCTGCACAAGGCGACCGAGCAATTCAAATTCTTTCAACGTAAGAGTCACCTGTTTTCCATCGACAAACACTACATGCTTTTTCAAATCCATGGAAAGATTGCCGACCGAATACTGTCCCTCTTCCTTCTCTTTTTTGGTTCTTCGAAGTACTGCCTTGATCCGCGATACCAACTCCATCATTCCAAACGGTTTTGTCACATAGTCATCCGCTCCGCCATCAAGCCCTACTACTTTGTCGTACTCTGCCCCTTTTGCTGTCACCATAATGACCGGTATTTCCTTTGTCTTTGCCGAATTCTTAAGTTTCTTTAACAATGATAGTCCATCTTCACCCGGAAGCATGATATCAAGCAAAATAAGCTCTGGCGTCTCAAACGCCAAAGCTTCCATAAAGGATTTTCCATCTTCAAACCCACGGGCTTCCATCCCCGTCGTGTTCAATGTGTATACTACCAGTTCCCGAATATTTCCATCGTCTTCTACACAATATATCATCCCTTGATTCTCCTTTATCTTTTCCTATACAGTTGTCATTCCTTTGTGTACACCTGTGATAGAAAATTCTACCCATTCCGCAATATTTGTCGCATGGTCTCCGATACGCTCCAAATATTTTGTGATCATAATCAGATCGATTGCCTTTTCTCCCTGATTTCCATGATCCTCAGCAATTAATTTTACCAGCTTTTGCTTTGTCTGGTCAAACAATTTATCTACCTCATCATCTGCAAGCATTACTTTTCTCGCAAGTTCCAAATCTTTATTCACATATGCAAGGACACTGTCATTCACCATCTTACTTGTAGCTTCCGCCATCTTTCCGATAACAGGAATCTCCCTTGCCTCAGACATGCCTGCTCCGATAATAATATCTGCAATATCAGAAGTCTGGTCCCCGATACGCTCCATATCCGTGATCATCTTTAAGGCTGCGGAAATCTGACGCAGATCACGGGCTACAGGCTGCTGCTGCAGCAAAAGCTTCAAACACAATCTTTCAATGTCTTTTTCCATCTGATCAATTTCTTCGTCTTCTTTCATTACAAGTTTCGCAAGCTCTAAGTCTCCTTTTTGAATTGCTTTTGCCACATTTGCAATCGCTTTTTCGCAGAGACTTCCCATATTAATTAACTGGGCACTTAAATTTTCTAACTGCATGTCAAACTTATTTCTCATACTATCCGAACCTCCCTGTAATATAATCTTCTGTCCGTTTATCCGACGGAATTGAGAACAACTTCTCTGTCTCATTATATTCAATCACTTCTCCCAAAAGGAAAAAGGCAGTATTATCAGACACACGAACAGCCTGCTGCATATTATGTGTAACCATAACAATAGTATAATCTTTTTTCAATTCCATCGCAAGGTCTTCTATCTTCGAGGTAGAAATCGGGTCAAGAGCCGACGTAGGCTCGTCCATCAAAAGCACTTCCGGTTGTACCGCCAGCGCACGCGCAATACACAATCTCTGCTGCTGTCCACCAGACATACCAAGAGCGCTCTTTTTCAATCTATCCTTTGTCTCCTCCCAGATTGCCGCATCTCGCAATGATTTTTCTACAATATCATCCAGTTTTGCTTTGGAGCGAATTCCATGTGTTCTCGGCCCAAATGCAATGTTGTCATAAATACTCATCGGAAACGGATTTGGTTTTTGAAATACCATTCCAACACGTTTTCTCAAAAGATTTACGTCCATACTTTTATAAATATTTTGATTGTCCAGTAAGATTTCCCCTTCAATCTTACATCCTTCCACAAGGTCGTTCATGCGGTTCAACGATTTTAAGAGTGTTGATTTTCCACATCCGCTCGGCCCGATAAACGCCGTAATTTTATTTGCCTCTATATCTAAATTCACATTTTTCAGTGCTTTAAAATCACTGTAATAAAGATCCAGATTTTTGATACTAATTTTCGCCATTTCCGTTTCCTTTCGTTATCTTTTTCGCTATAAATCCTGACAGCCAGTTAATTCCGATCACAAGTACAAGCAGTACTACTGCTGTTGCATACGCCTGATCCATATGAAGCCCTTCTCTTGACATACTGTACATATGAACCGCCAGCGTTCTTCCTGATCCCATCACTCCATCCGGGATATCTGCAACTGTTCCGGCTGTATAAATCAATGCTGCCGTCTCACCGACAATTCTTCCAACCGCAAGAATAACACCTGCTAAAATTCCAGGCACTGCCGATGGAAGCACAATTCGAAACACTGTTCGAAGTTTACCCGCTCCAAGTCCAAAACTTCCTTCCCGATAACTGTCGGGAACTGCTTTTAATGCCTCTTCTGTAGTACGCATGATGAGCGGAAGAATCATGATCGACAATGTAAACGCTCCCGCCAGCAAAGAGTACCCCCATTTTAATGTTGTAACAAAAAACAACATTCCAAAAAGTCCATATACAATCGATGGAATTCCAGACAATGTCTCCGTCGTAATACGGATAACATTGATAAATTTATTTCCTCGTTTGGCATATTCCACAAGAAAAATTGCAGAGAAAATTCCAAACGGAACTGCAATGATCAAAGACAACGCCGTCATAATAATCGTATTGATCAAAGCAGGGAACAGCGATCCATTTTCACTTGTGTATTTCAACGCAAACAATTCCGGCTTAATATGCGGGATTCCGTTGATCAAAATATATGCAATTAAAAATAATAACACTGCAAATGTTATGATTGCAGAGAGCATCACGAGGAGCATCAAAATAAATGATCCCGGTGTTCTTTTATAAGAACGCAGTTTTTCTCCTATACTTCTAGTCACGGTGTCCCCTCCTATTTAACAATGATACAGAAAGATTAATAATCAGGATAAATACAAACAGTACAACTGCTGTCGCAATCAATGCCTCTCTGTGCAGTCCGGTTGCGTACCCCATCTCAATGACAATGTTCGCAGTCATTGTACGCACACCCTTCATAATACTTACCGGCATTCTCGCCTGATTTCCTGCAACCATGATGACAGCCATTGTCTCTCCGATCGCACGCCCGATTCCAAGTACGATTCCGGCTACCACGCCTGATTTTGCCGCCGGAAGAACGACCGCAAAAATACTTCTTTCATGCGTTGCTCCAAGTGCAAGCGCTCCTTCATAATACTGATTCGGAACACTTCTGATTGCAGATTCTGTCACACCGATGATGGTTGGCAAAATCATCATTCCAAGCAAGATAGATGCTGTCAGCATACTGTTTCCATCTCCTGCTGTTTTTACGATTCCCGCACGCTTCAATGTCATACCAAGTTCTCGAATCATCGGAACCATCACAACCAGTCCGAAAAATCCATATACTACAGATGGAATTCCCGCTAAAAGCTCTGTCGCACCTTTTAATACCGGATAAATTTTCTTCGGGCAATATTTTGCCATGAATATCGATGTCAAAATTCCAATCGGCACTCCAAAAAGAATTGCTCCAGCAGTCACATAAATGCTTCCCACAATCATCGGGAAGATTCCATAGATATCATTGGAAGGTCTCCAACGCTCACCACTTAAAAATTGTAAAAATCCGATTTCTTTCATCGCAGGAATCCCATTTGCAAATAAAAATACACAAATGAGAGCTACCGCCAGCACCGAAGCACAGGCGGCAATGAAGAACACTCCCTGCATGAATTTTTCGTTCCATGCTTTTTTCATCGTCTTTCGTTTCCTCTACTTATTTTATAATTTCATCCCATGAAAGTGCATCACCAACATAGATTGATTTTACCTGATCACTTGTAATGTCATCCAATGTGTTTGCTTTGTTGACAATCACTGCGATACCATCTGTTGCGATTACAGTTGCTTTCAAGCCTTTTGCAAGCTCTTCCTCTTTCACTTCTCTGGATGCCATTCCGATGTCGCAGATACCGTCTGCTACAGATGTCATACCTGTTGTAGAATCACTTTCCTGAATTTCAATCTCTGCTGATGGATTTACTTTTAAATATGCTTCTTTTAATTTTTCCATAACCGGCGTGATAGAAGATGAACCTGCGATGGATACTTTACCTGCCGATTTGCTTCCTGCATATGCCTGAACGTTATCCAAAGCAATATATCCGCTTTCTGACACAACTGCCTGACCTTCCGTGCTCAAGATAAAATTGATAAAGTCCTGAGCCACCTCGCTTACATCACCTTTTGTTGCGATATTAAACGGTCTTGCCACTTTGTATTCGCCAGATTTGATGTTTTCTTCTGTCGGCTCTGCCCCATCTACTTTCAATGCTTTTACAGTGTCATTTAAAGAACCAAGTGAAACATATCCGATTGCATACTCATTGTCCGCCACTGTTGATAACATAACGGATGTACTATTTGTAATGTTAGCCTCCTCTGTTGTGTTATCTACTTTTTCTCCTGAAGCGTCTTTTTCTTCAATTCCGAACAACTCGATAAAAGCACCTCTTGTTCCCGAACCATCTTCTCTTGAAACAACTGAGATATCATTTGCCGCATCAAATTCTGTCTCTGCTTTTCCATCTGTTTTATCTGAATTACCTGAGTTTCCACATCCAACTGCCATTGAGGCTACCATTGCTACTGTTGCTGTTAACGCTAAAAACTTTTTCATTTTCATTTTTACATTTCTCCTTTTTCAGTAAAAGATTTTTTATTCCTTAACTTCTTCACAGGTCATATCATATCGAACCTCTGTTAAATCTAAAACGCAAGTAATGTTAAATCTATGTAAAATAATTTTACATAAATACGCCGTTTGCAGGCATTTTTGTTGTAAACGTGTTGTAAACCGTTTTATTATATTTTATTAAGTTTTGTAAGATGATACAATATTTTCGCCCCACCTCTTCGGAGATGGGGCTGTGTTATTTAGATTTTCTCGACTGATTTTGAATTGATAATAAAGTTGCCGTTTACGATATTACCCATATAACCGCCGTCTTGCGATACTAATTGAGTACCTTTTTTGATTGTGACGGTTATATCCTCTACAAGCTTAAGCTTATCTCCTTTTTTAATGTCCGGCATAACATACTTGCAATGCATGTATCCGACTGTGCTGTTGTGTCTTACCTTTACACCTTCTGTACCCGAATCAAGTACGGTAATGTGATCTCCCTGCTTGGCATTGATGATTACATTTTTCCATGTCTTGTCGTAAATAGGGCAATCTGCATTCAAATGCGCTGACCCCGGTCCAATTCTTCTTACTGTACTCACTGTGCTACCTCCTGTTGTACTGATTTTTTTGTTTAAGATTCCTTCCACGATTGCTTTTGCGCAGCGTTTTGCATCCCACACTTTTGCGTCGTCTGCATCATCAACAAAGCAGCACTCAATCAAAAGTGCCCTTGACTTTGTATTCGCAAGCACATAAAGACTTTTACTGTATTTTGTTCCGCGATTATGGATGCCTAATTCTGCTGCAATCGCTTCACAGATTCTATCCGAGATCTCTTTTGTTGCTGTGTCATAGTTATATGTTTCCACTCCGCCTGTTTTTCCGTCTCCAGTACCGTCTTTTCTGCCAGAGTTTAAATGGATACTCACATCCAAATCT
>ENA-OQJN01000595-OQJN01000595.1-human-gut-metagenome-genome-assembly--contig:-NODE-595-length-13968-cov-3.764396_pt1 | contig 13968 bp, 15 predicted proteins | sample MGYA00242610_ERZ504777 | MGnify/ENA primary metagenome ERZ504777 (study PRJEB26092, sample SAMD00036350) | human gut metagenome | host: Homo sapiens | study: EMG produced TPA metagenomics assembly of... | reverse complement strand
ACAACAATTTTTCTTTTGTGACAATATTCAATTTTTTTCTATTGTAAACATTGTAACGATTTTTTGCTCAAAAACATAGTTTTGTGTCATTATTGGCGTTTTAATAAAAAAAATATGGCAAAAATGCCAAAAACTATTTAAAAATCATATCATTTATGTTATACTGTATCTCAAGTAAGTTAAAAACAGAAAGACGGTGAATTATGTTTAAAAAAATATCGGCAGGAATTCTTTCGGCTCTTATGATTACTGCCGTTGCAGTATCGGGTACGGGCTGCTCACAAACTCAGCCGGCGTCAATTGACTACAAAACAGCTGACAAGGTGGCTGACGGTGCGATTCTTCAAGCATTTTGTTGGGATTTCAACACAATAAAGGAGTCAATGGGGGATATTGCCGCAGCAGGTTTTTCGGCTGTGCAGACATCTCCGATTAACGAGTGTCTTGAGGGCGAAGACGGCGGTATGGATCTTTACGGCAACGGAAAGTGGTACTATCACTATCAGCCGACTGATTTCAAAATCGGTAATTATCAGCTCGGTACTCGTGATGAATTTAAGGCAATGTGCGATGAGGCCCATAAGTATGGTATAAAGGTTATTGTCGATGTAATTGCAAACCACACTACTCCCGCAACCGATGAGGTAAGCGAAGATCTTATTGAGGCCGGCGGCGGAAGTCTTGAAACCCTTTATCACAAGGAGGGCAGAACGCCCATTAATGATTTCGGCGACAGACTTGCCTGCACCACGCATGAGATGGGAGGACTTCCCGACATCAACACGGAAAGACCTTCGTTTCAAAAGTATTTCTTTAATTACATTAACGATTGTATTGCCTGCGGTGCCGACGGTTTCAGATATGACACGGCAAAGCATATCGGACTTTCCGATGATCCAAAAGAAGATGACGGCTTTAAAAATAACTTCTGGGAAAAGCAACAAAAGAAGTTGATAACGCAGAAAATCTTTTTATCTACGGCGAAGTGCTTCAGGGCGACAATGACAGACTTGCCGACTATATAAAAGAAATCGGCAGAACCACATCAAGCACCTACGGCAGTAAAATTCGTTCGGGAATTGCAAGCGGCAATATCGACACGGCAGTTGTGTCTGATTATTGGATTGGCAATGCAGACCCGAATATCGTAACATGGGTTGAATCCCACGATAACTACATCAATGACTGCACATACAACAATATCGACAGTGAACAGGTTGTCCTCGGCTGGGCAATAATCACGGCAAGAAAAGACGGAACACCGCTCTTCTTTGACCGTCCGTATAACAGCTCAATCGACAATTCATGGGGCATGAACCGAATCGGCACACAGGGTGACGATATGTACAAGGATAACCGTGTTTCCGCAGTGAATTTCTTCAGAACAGCAATGAAAGGTGAAGATGAAAATCTCGTTAATCCTAACCTTGACTCAACTGCTCTTATGATTGAAAGAGGCACAAAGGGAGCTGTAATTGTCAATACAAACGATGCTCTCAAGGTTGATTTTGAAACAAATCTTGCTGACGGAACATATGTTGACCGTGTTGACCGCAAAACCGAATATACTGTTAAAAACGGTAAGATTACCTGTGATACGGATATCCCTGAAAATTCAGTTGTGGTTCTTTATAATGAGGGATACACTGAATATGCAAGACCTGCAAGTGTTGGTGTTGACTCAAAAACAGAGTTTACATACAGCGATGATACATACGAGGTAACTCTCACCTGTTCAAACACAGATAATGCCACATATTCCCTTGACGGCGGAAAGGCTGTTTCGTACAAAGACGGTGACAAAGTAACAATCAAGCATGGTGACAGCGATGTTTCAAAGCTTGAGCTTCGTGCGGAAAATGCCGAAGGCGTCAAAACTTACGAAAGACTTGAATTCACTTATATGTAAAAGATGAATTTTATGCTATGCTTGCACCGATGTCTGTAATGCAAAACCACACATCGGTGCAGAAACAAAAAGAAAAAGACGGAACTTACGACTGCGTAATCAAAAGAGATTTGAATTCACCGAATATTATTTTCTTTGACGGTGAAGTATCCGACGATTTGCAGTATTTCCCGACAAAAATTATACAGCAGAATAACGGAGGTAACAAAGCATGAGCGAACTTAAAGGCGCAAAAATGGAAGGAAGCAAAGTGCCGGCAGAGGAAATCAAGAATCCAGACCTCGTAGCCGCTATTGAAAAGATGCAGGATGACAACACAACCGAAAACATCAACAAGATGATTGATGAGGTTATGAAGGCGAAGTTCATTCTCCCTGCAAAGGTAACACCAAAGACAGAGGCTAAGACAACCAACGGTCAGACTGTTATGCAGCAGTCAACCCAGGTTCAGTTCAGACTTCTTGAAAACGGCAACAAAGAAAAGTTTTTCGGTGTATTTACGGACACAGACGAACTTTTCAAGTGGAAAGACACTCAAAATGCACAGAAGGTTGTTACAGATTTTGACAGCATTGCCCAGATGGTAATGGATCCTCAGGCTGATGTAAAGGGCTTTGTAATCAATCCTTTCGGAAAGAGCGTAACATTCCCGAAACAGATGGTTCATTCTTTCAAACAGCAGAAGGACTATATGAAACTCAAAAATCAGACAATCGAACCGGGTTCACCAATCAGTCTCGGCGAGCCTAAAGAATATCCGATTGATCTTATGGCTGCTCTTATTAATCATTTCAGCACAGAGCCGACAGTAAATGCCGCATATCTTCGCTTGATTGAGCAGAACGGTCAAAAGAGCTACTTCATTGTGGTTGATTTCTTCGGTGATATGGAAAGCACATTCGATGCAATCAGCAAGGTTGCAAATCCGTTCCTTGACGATGAAATCCAGCTTTCAATGATGCCGTATTCAATGGATTTTGCAAAAAATGCAGTAAAGGGTGTTGAACCTTTCTACAGAAAAGAAAACTGATTATTTAAATATTGTTTTTGCAAAACATTAAATCCGCTGACAGTTTATGTCAGCGGATTTTTTTATGGTTAAAATATGTTGCGACATAGTCAAAAATAAGCTTTATTTAATTAAGTCTACAAAACTCTGCACAATAACTTGTACAAAGAAACAAAAATGTGATAATGAATTGAAAAAACAAGTGCAAAATGCTATAATAAAAGCAATCGCATACCACGATTATGAAATGGAGGAATCAAAATGAAAAGAACAAGAAAAATCACGAGCATTATTCTTGCCGCACTCATGGTGCTTTCAGCACTTGTCGTGTCGGCAGGTGGTGTTTCGGCAGCAACATCGTCAGGTTCAGAGGTGTACTTTGACAACTCAAAGTACGGATGGAAGGATGTTTATGTTTACGCATACGGCACAAAGGAAAATGCCGAATGGCCGGGAGAGCTTATGACAAAAGAGGACAGCGGTCTTTATAAGGCAAGCTTTGCGTCTTCTTTTAAATCGGAAAAAATCATCTTCAACAACGGTCTTGAAAAAGGCAATGGCAAGGAGCAGTATCCTGAGGCAGCAGGTCTTTCACTCAAAGCCGGCGAATGTAAAATGCTCACAGCCGAAAAGCAGTGGATTGATTACGGCAAGCCTGATGATCACGCTTACGGTTACACACTTACAGCAAACAATACGGCTTTTTCAACAGAATCACTTGATGTAAAGCTTGCGTTAAAGAATGCCGACAAGGGCTATTACTCAGTTGACGGTTCAGCTAAGAAAGAGTTTGCAAACGGTGATTCGGTAAAAGTCGGTGAGGGCAAAATCGGCAATTCAAAAGTTACGCTTACACTTTATGCAACAGGTGCAGACGGGGTTGAAACGGAGCAGACATATACCTTCAAAAAGACTTTTACAGCGTCAAAGACAACTTTCTCCGCTAAATCAGACGGCCACACAACAGAGCCTGAGGGCGGCTATTACGGCACAAACCCTGAAATGCAGCTCGGCAAGCATAAGACAATCTCTGTTGACGGTGATTTAAGCGACTGGGACAGCTCAATGATTATTGCTCAGGGTGTTGCAAACGATGATCCCCGAGTTTATATGCCTTCTTCAATGCATGAACAGCCGTGGGATGCTTATGCTCTCTACAGTGCATGGGACGACGATAATCTTTATTTTCTGATTGAACTGGCTAACACAACATACATAACTTCTCCCGAGGACAACTTTGCCGCATCAAATGAGGCTCGTCCTTGGAGAAACAGTATTCCTATGTATCTTGCTCTGTCAATTGACCCTGCAAAGCAGGCAACAGGCAAGGCAGTAGGTACAAACAAGGACGGTTCTGTGTATACCAATCCGTTCGTATGGGGTTGCACAAACGGCACTGCAAAAGACGGAGGCACAGGCTTTACAACTCATATAGACACACTTGTTGCATTTGACTCCAACAACTCAAACGGCGGTGCTTCAATCTTCAAGGCGGATACTCAGGACACAGACGGAACATATATGTTCAACTATGACACAAGAATTCCAATCGGTGTAACAAGCTTTCAGGCTCAGGATAATAAAAACGGATTTAAAATCAAATACGCTAACGGAACAAAGAGTACATCACTCTTCGGTATCAACGCTCCAAAGGGTTCAAGAGTATCAGGAGATAACCTCGATATGAACTCAAACTGGGTTGACTTCTTCGATGAAGGTTACAAGAACTCATACGGCTATGTTTACGAAATTGCAGTTCCGCTCAATACTTTAGGTATTGACCGCAGCTACATTGAAACACAGGGTATCGGTGCAATGCAGATTCTCACATACGGCACATCGGGTATGGATACACTTCCGCATGATCCCTCAATGCTTGATCAGGCAAATCTTGAGTACAGCTACGATCCTTCAACCTCACACGAGAAAGAAGATATTGACAATATCACAGTTCCGCTTGCAAGAATCGGTGCGCTTCTTCCCGACACAGAAGTAAACGAAGCTCCGTTTGAAGTTAACTTCGGTGCAAACCTTAATTCGGGACAGAGTGCAGGCACACCTGTTACCCTTTTGGCAGAAAGCTATCACGCTACAGGTGATGTAACTTATTCATTCACAGTTAACGGTGAAACAGTTCAGAACTCAAACACAGATTCATGTGTATGGACTCCGTCGGCTGACGGCACATATTCAATCGGTGTGGTTGCAGTTGATGCAAACGGCAACAAGGCAGAGTCAACAAAGACATTCGTCGTAGGTTCTTCTTCATCGGTTGAAACTCTCAAAGGCGATGTTAACCGTGACGGCAGTGTAACTGTTGCTGATGCAACACTTGTTCAGAAATACATCGTAAAGCTTGAAGATTTTGACGCAGAAACAATGAAGATTGCCGATGTAAACGGTAACGGCATTATTGAGATTACAGATGCAACATTGATTCAGAAAATCGTAGTTAATCTTGCTTAAACGATAAAATTTAATCTTAAAAACTTTTAAGGCGGTTGTGCATATTCTGCATAACCGCCTTTTGTATAAACCTTGTATGTAAATTAAAGCCTTACGGGAATTCCTTTTTTGTTGAGATATTTTTTAAGTTCGGGAATCGGAATTTCACCAAAGTGAAAAAGTGATGCCGCAAGAACTGCGTCAGCCTTGCCTTCTGTAAAAGCATCATAAAAATGCTCAAGTGCGCCCGCACCGCCGCTTGCAATTACGGGAATGTTCACCTTTTCGGAAACTGCCCTTGTAAGTGCAATGTCATAGCCTTTTTTCTGACCGTCCTCGTCCATGCTTGTAAGGAGAATTTCTCCCGCACCGAGTTTTTCACATTTTACAGCCCATTCAATTGCATCCATACCGACAGGAGTTCTTCCGCCGTTCACATAAACTTCCCAGCTGTCACCGTTTCTTTTGGCATCTATAGCGGCAACAACGCACTGACTGCCGAATTTATATGCCGCCTCGCTGATGAGTTCGGGACGATGAACAGCGGCTGAATTTACGGACACCTTGTCTGCGCCGGCTCTGAGCAGAACATTGAAATCTTCAACGCTTCTGATACCGCCGCCGACCGTGAACGGAATGAAAATTGAATTTGCAACCTTTTCAACCATGTCAATGGTGATGTTTCTTGAATCGCTTGATGCGGTAATGTCGAGAAATACAAGCTCGTCAGCACCCTGTTTGTCATACTGCATTGCAGATTCAACGGGATCGCCTGCGTCAACAAGATTTACAAAACTCATACCTTTTACAACTCTGCCGTTTTTTACATCAAGACATGGAATTATTCTTTTTGCGTACATATTTATTCCTCCCTGCCTTTTACAATGTCAGCAAAATTTCTGAGAATTTTAAGTCCCGTTTTGCCGCTTTTTTCGGGGTGAAACTGAGTTGCAAAAACATTGCCTTTTTCAACAGCGGCGTCAATCGTAACACCGTATTCCGTCTGAGCCGAAACAATGCTCCTGTCGCTTGCGTTCAAAAAATATGAGTGAACAAAATAAACGTATGCATTCTGTTCGATGCCTTTGAAAAGTCTGCTCTTTTCATTGATTTTAAGGCTGTTCCAACCGATGTGCGGAATCTTTAAGCCTTCGCCTGACGGAATCTTTGTGATTGTACCGTCAAAAACCGAAAGACCTTTTACATTCGGACTTTCTTCACTTTCGGGAAAGAGGAGCTGAAGTCCAAGACAAATGCCTAAAAACGGTTTTTCACTGTTTATGTACTCAATAACCGTGTCTTTAATGCCGTATGAATTCATTGTGTCCATTGTATCGCCAAACGAACCGACACCCGGCAAAACAGCACCGTCTGCATTCATAATTTCGTCTTTATCTCTTGTAATCACGCAGTCACAGCCGATATGCTTTAACGCTTTGTAAACACTGCGGATATTGCCTGCGCCGTAATCAATAACTGCTATCATTTTTATCAACTCCGTCATTTGCTTTCTGTTAAACAATTTTACCATACAACATTTATTATTGCAACATAAACCAACGCATATTTCATAATTTTGTAAAATTTACAATAATTTAATTTATATCTTATTGTAAATTGCAAGTTCTTGTGTTAAAATGAATTGGTTAAGACAGTGTGTCTGTTTTACTATTTATAACGGGAGATATTAAAAAATGATTACTCATTTGCTCACAAGAATAGATTTAATGATGAATTCCCTCTCAAAGGGACAAAAAAGAATTGCTCTTTTTATTGAAGAGCATTACGATAAGGCGGCATTTATGACCGCATCAAAGCTTGGTGAAACTGTCGGAGTCAGCGAGAGTACGGTTGTTCGTTTTGCAACCGAGCTCGGCTATGACGGCTACCCTAAGCTTCAAAAAGCAATGCAGGAGATGATTCGCAACAAGCTCACATCTGTTCAGCGTATTGAAGTTACCTCAAACCGTATCGGCAACGACAATGTGCTTGACAGCGTTCTTAATCAGGATATTGATAAAATCCGCAGAACAATTGAAGAAACATCTCATGAGGATTTTGCCCGTGCAGTTGATGAAATTTGCAAGGCAGAGCGTATTTACATATTCGGTGTGCGTTCAACAGCCGCAATCGCAAATTTCCTTGCATACTATTTTGAAATGATTTTTGACAATGTGCGTGTTATCACAAGCGGCAGTCAAACCGAAACCTTTGAACAGATTTTCAGAATCACCGACAAAGATGTTATGATCGGTATTTCATTTCCCCGTTACAGTTCAATGTCGGTTGAGGCAATGGACTTTGCCCGTTCAAGAGGCGCTCACGCAATTGCAATCACGGACAGTATGGTTTCTCCTCTTGTTCAGAGTGCTGATTCCGTGCTTATTGCAAGAAGCGATATGGCGTCAATTGTAGACTCACTCGTTGCACCGTTAAGCCTTATCAACGCTCTTATTGTTGCAACCGTGCTTAAAAAGAAGGATGAGGTTTCCGACACATTCCGCAGACTTGAACTTGTGTGGAACCGTGACGGAGTTTACACCAACCGTGACAGAGAAATAATGGGTAATATAGAAGATGATGATAAGTAAAAAAGTTGTGGTAATCGGAGCAGGTGCAGCAGGACTTATGGCGGGTGCAACTGCGGCGCTCTATGGTGCATCAGTTACGATAATCGAAAAGAACAAGCGTGTCGGCAGGAAAATTATGATAACGGGCAAAGGTAGGTGTAACCTTGCCAATAACTGCGATGTGCAGACTTTTATCAATAATGTTCCCGTAAACGGAAGATTTCTCTATTCTGCAATCAATGCATTTACTCCCGAGGATACAATCGAATTTTTTGAATCCAAAGGACTTAAAACAAAGACCGAAAGGGGAAATCGTGTGTTCCCCGCATCCGACAAATCGGTTGATGTTGTTGATACAATGCATGATTATGCCGTTGAATCGGGTTGTAAAATCGTGTGTGATACGGCAAACGCTCTTATTCTTGAGAATGGTGCCGTTATAGGTGTTAAGTGTGAAGAAAACACCTACTATGCCGACAGCGTAATTATATGTTGCGGCGGTAAAAGCTATCCGCTTACGGGCTCAACAGGTGACGGCTATACACTTGCAAAACAGGCAGGACACACAATTGTTCCGCTTAAGCCGTCGCTCGTGCCGTTTACCTCCGGTGATAAACAATGCAAGGATATGCAGGGACTTGCCCTCAAAAATGTTGCGCTCAGAATAGTTGATAAGAACAGTAAAAAGACTAGTTTACAGCGACTTCGGCGAAATGCTTTTTACACATTTCGGAATGAGTGGTCCGATGATTTTATCGGCAAGCTCGCACATCCGTGATATTCAGCCCGACCGTTATATTGCGGAAATTGACCTCAAGCCGGCACTTGATTTTGAACACCTCGACAGGCGTATTCAGAACGATTTCAAAGAGAATTCAAACCGTGATGTTTCAAACGCATTTTCAAAGCTTTTGCCGAGAAAAATCATAGTTCCCGTTCTCAAACGCTGGGGAGTTCCCTTTGACAAAAAGTGTAATTCAATTACAAAAGAGGAGCGACACGCTCTTTGTGAAATTCTCAAATGCTTTACGGTTGAAATCAGCGGCTTCAGACCGATTGAGGAGGCAATCATAACCTCAGGCGGTGTAAAAACTTCCGAAATCAACCCGAAAACCATGGAAAGCAAGCTTGTAAGCGGCCTGTATTTTGCAGGTGAAGTAATCGACTGCGACGCCTACACAGGCGGTTTTAATCTCCAGATTGCATGGAGTACAGGACGGCTTGCCGGAGAAAACAGTGCATATATCTGATTTGATTATACATAATATATTTGATTGAAAGGATGTAATTTATGTCAATAGCAATCGCTTTGGACGGTCCTGCAGGGGCAGGCAAATCCTCAATTGCAAAAAGAGTTGCAAAGGCACTTGACTGTATTTATGTTGATACAGGAGCGCTTTATCGCACAATCGGTCTGTCGGCAACAAGAAATTCCGTAGCTCCCGAAGATGAAAATGCGGTAAAGAATTTGCTTTCAAAAATCACAGTTGACCTAACATTCAATGAAAAGGGCGAGCAGATTGTTCTGCTTGACAACGAAGATGTGTCCGGACTCATCAGAACTCCGGAGGCATCAATGATGGCGTCAAAAATTTCTGCCGTACCGATTGTAAGAGCATATCTTCTTGATTTGCAGAGAAATATGGCAAAGACGCATGATGTAATTATGGACGGCAGAGATATCGGCACGGTTGTGCTGCCTGATGCACAGGTTAAAATTTTTCTTACAGCGTCCCCCGAGGCAAGAGCCGAAAGAAGATATAAGGAACTTGTTGAAAAGGGTATGGATGTAAAATACGACGACATTTTAAACGATGTAATAACCCGTGACTACAACGATACTCACCGCAAAACAGCTCCGCTCAAGCCTGCCGAGGGTTGCGTTACCGTTGACACAACAGAGCTTGATTTTGAGCAGTCGGTTGAAAAAATAATTTCCGTTATAAAGGAGAATATCTGATGGGTCAGTCAAAGGTACTTTATGCAGTCGGCAAAGCTGTCTGCAAGCCTGTTTTCAAACTTTTGTACAGATATAAAACTATAATTGAAGAGCCGCTTCCGCTTGTGGGAGGCATGATTATTGCAAGTAACCATATATCAAATTCAGATCCGGTTCTTCTCGGTTTGTACACAGAAAAAGACGCAGTACTGTTTTTTTATGGTCAAAAATTGAACTTTTAAAAATAAATTCTTCGGTGCGTTAATCCGTGCGCTCGGTGCATTCCCCGTTGAAAGGGGTGCAGGTGACGGCAAGGCTATCAAGACAGGCGAAGATCTTATCCGTGACGGCGAGATTATGACAATCTTTATTGAGGGCGGTCGTTCCAAAACAGGCGAACTTATGCGTCCCCGCAGCGGATGCGCTCTTGTTGCACAGCAGATGCAGGTCCCTGTTGTGCCCGCCTGCATCACAATTGTAGGCAACAAAAAGCATACATTTGCAAAGAGAGTTATCCACTTCGGCAAACCTCTTACACCCGAAAAGCTCGGACTTACTCCGGACAGCGGAAGACGGGAACTTAAAGGTGCAACAACCATGATCATGGACGAAATCAAAAGAATGAGGGAGCAGGATTTAATTGAGTATAAAAAAGGCTGATTCTGCAGGATTCTGCTTTGGCGTCAACCGTGCAATCAATATCGTAAATGAACTGCTTGAAAAAGGAATAAAGGTTGCAACCCTCGGACCTATTATCCACAATATGGAAATGGTTCACGAGCTTGAAGAAAGAGGATGCACTCCCGTTAAAGCAGTTGACGAGCTTACTGACGATACAACGCTTGTAATCCGTTCACACGGAGTTGAAAAAAGCGTTATTGATTCTCTTGTAAAAAGAGGAATTAACTTTGAGGACGCAACGTGTCCTTTTGTTAAAAAAATTCACAAGATTGTATCAAACACAAACCCTGAAAATGATGTTGTTTTGATTGCAGGAAATAAAAATCATCCCGAGGTTTGCGGTATAATAGGTCATTGTGCAAGTGATTGTTACACATTTAATAACGAGGAAGAGCTTGATGATTTATTGCCAAATATTCTAAAAGAGAATAATAAACAGGTGCAAATTGTCGCACAGACAACATTTGACACACAAGAATGGAAAAAATGTGTAAAAAAGATAAAAAAGCTATGTACAAATGCAAAAATATTTGATACAATATGTAATGCTACGCAAGTTAGGCAAACCGAAGCTTCTCAGATTGCCGCCGAATCCGACTTTATGGTTGTAATCGGTGACAGGCACAGCTCCAATACGGGAAAGCTTTTTGATATATGCAAAAGACAGTGTGAGAACACGGTTCTCATTGAAACCGCTGCTGAGCTTGATTTAAACAAGGTTTCGGTTGCCGAATCAATCGGCGTAACTGCGGGTGCTTCAACGCCTGCAAGGATAATAAAGGAGGTACTGGATACAATGAGTGAAGTAAAATCCGGTGAAACAAATTTGGAACCATCTTTTGAGGAGATGCTTGAGGAGTCCCTCAAAAACTTTAATACAAACGAGAGGGTAATGGGCACAGTTCTGAGCATAGCTCCCAACGAAGTTCAGGTAGATGTCGGCAGAAAGCAGACAGGCTTTATTCCTGCTTCAGAGCTTTCAAACGATCCTAACGCAAGACCCGAAGATGTAGTTAAAGTAGGCGATGTTATTGAGCTTCTTATTATGAAGACCAATGATCAGGAAGGCACTATCATGCTTTCAAAGCGCAGAGTAGATGCACAGAAGGGTTGGGAAGAGCTCAAAGAAAAGGCAGAGTCACAGGAGGTTCTCTCCGGCAAGGTTACTGAGGCAGTTAAGGGCGGCGTAATCGTTCTTTACAACGGCTCAAGAATCTTTATCCCTGCATCACAGGCAACAGCAACTCGTGAAGAGAGCCTTGAAGACCTCGTAGGTCAGGATGTTGATTTCAGACTTATCGAAGTTTCACAGAACGGCAGACGCAGAAGAGCTATCGGTTCAATCCGCAGCGTACTCAAGGAGCAGAGAGCTGCTCAGCGTGAAGAATTCTGGAAAACCTGCGAAGTTGGCAAGCGTTACAAGGGCGTTGTTAAGTCACTTACAAGCTACGGCGCATTTGTTGACCTTGGCGGCGTGTTCGGCATGATTCACATTTCAGAGCTTTCATGGACACACATTAAGCATCCGAGCGAGGTTGTTAATGTAGGCGATACAGTTGATGTTTACATAAAGGATATCAATGAGGAAACAAAGAAGATTTCTCTCGGCTTCAAGAATGCTGAAGACAATCCGTGGGAAATCCTCAAGAAAAACTATCCCGAGGGAACAGTTGTTAAGGCTACAATCGTCGGTCTTACAACATTCGGTGCATTCGCAAACATCATCCCCGGCATTGACGGTCTTATCCATATTTCTCAGATTGCAAATAAGAGAATTGAAAAGCCCGCTGATGTACTTAAGGTTGGCGATGTTGTTGAAGCTAAGATTACTGCAATCGACTTCGACAAGAAGCGTGTAAGCCTTTCAATGCGTGCACTTCTTCCTGAAGACGAGCAGGCACCTGCTAAGTCTGAAGAAGCTGCTGAATAATCAGAACTTTTGTGGGCATCCGAAAGGATGCCCTTTTGTTTTAAATTAATTTAATCGGGTACAGGCTATGAAACGACTGATTTCCCTTGCTGTGGCTGTTATGCTTATCACACTTCTCGGTGTGTGCAGAAGCCGTGCGTATGATGAATACAATCTGACTGACCTTGCCGCTTGTTCGTCTGTAAAAAGTGACAGCAACGGCAAGGGCGGATTTGTGTGCGCATTTTCGGGAAATATAGTGTTTTCAGCAAGGCTTGTGCCCGATTTTTCTGCATACAATTTTTCTGTCGGCGGTCGGATAAGAAGTGTGTCACAGAGCGGAAACTACACTTATGCACTTGTTTTTGACGATGCTTTCACTAACAAATATTCAGTGTATTCTCTTAATCTTGATAACGGAAATGTTTCACAGAACACTTTTGTTGACGAAAATTTTATGACCAATTCCTTTTCGGTAACCGATAATCGCATTTACTATATCAAGACCGACAGCCTGAAATCTTATGTTGCGTGCAGGGATTTTTCATCTGATAAAAAGTCGAAAATAACTTTTTCAGACAATGTAAACGAGGTTTTTAATAATAACGGAAAGTCATACGCAAGACTTTGTGACGGTTCAATTTACAAGCTCTCGCAATCGTCATCAACCTATGTTGCCGATACAGGTGAACTTAAAAATATTTATAACGCAGGGATAAACAGAGTTATAAACGAAGACGGGTTTATTGTTTCGCTGTCAGATAATTCAAGGAATTATGTTTCAAATGCCACAACAGAAAATGTTTCGGTATCTGACGGAAAAGTATATTCTGCCGTGAATTATCGACTTAATCTGAAAACATCCGAAAAAACAAAAAGCGTGTCAATTCCCGACAGAGCAACGGCTGTTGTATCTTACAAAAAGCAATGTGCTGCTTTGCTTGATAACGGAACGGTTCAGGTATTTGGCTCGGGTGATTTTGAAGAAAAGAAAACAAATGGCAATGACGGCAGTAATGACAATCACAATTCTTCTAAATCAGATATTCAACCGAATAATTCCGAATACCTGTTTTCTGACGGGATAGTTTACGGGATTTACAGCGGAGAAACCGTTGCCGATTTCAAAAACAAAACTTCTGCCGAAAATGTATATAAGGCGGACGGTATTCTTGCAAAGAGCGGAAAGCTGAAAACAGGATTTACTGCCGTTATAGATTCAAAGACTTATGTCATTGCAGTTTGCGGAGATGTGACGGGCGAGGGCAATGTAAATTCAAAGGATGTCACGCTTTTGCAAAAACACCTCTGTGATAATGCAGAATTAGACGGTGCATATCTCAAAGCCGCCGATTTTAACCTTGACGGCGAAGCAGATAATCGTGACCTTGTCTTAATTTCAAGACAAAAAAATTGACAAAACAAAAACCGCCCCAATCGGAGCGGTTTTAATTAATTTTTGTAAGAAATAAACTTTATCAGTCCATTTCCCAGTTGTGCCATACA
>ENA-OQJN01000592-OQJN01000592.1-human-gut-metagenome-genome-assembly--contig:-NODE-592-length-14036-cov-2.846502_pt1 | contig 14036 bp, 12 predicted proteins | sample MGYA00242610_ERZ504777 | MGnify/ENA primary metagenome ERZ504777 (study PRJEB26092, sample SAMD00036350) | human gut metagenome | host: Homo sapiens | study: EMG produced TPA metagenomics assembly of... | reverse complement strand
AGAACCCTTTATTTCCTTACGCGTTGGAATATCTAAAGCCCCTAAGGGTGCCTTCAATTCAATACCCGTCTTTGTACGAATCGCCTGTACGCCAAGAAGCGGTGATGTGGCACTCATGTCTACATATGTTGTTCCGTTGCGCTCTATCGTAGCCAATTGAATGGTACGTACACCGTTACGGCGATCGCCGTTGTAGCTCATGTCACCGGCACGACGGGGTGCCGGCAACGCAATATAGGCCTTGTTATTTTTTATACTGATAGTATTTAAATTTACCGTCTGATATACGCTTAAAGGGATAAATATATGGCCGTCTTCCACGATAGCCAATTCCCCCGCATCACTGGTCTGACCAGCCAATGTACGAATAAAAATAGGTTGCACCGATTCCGTGCCGCTAAGGTCATTGCCGGCCTCCTTAGAAACCGTTACTTTACCATTACTAGTAGCTTGCGATGCTTTATATTTTACAGAGTTATCTATTTTGATTAAACTGCTGCTTTCTTTAGTCACTTCAATAGATGCCGCCTGGGCGCCGGTGGCGGAAAGCGTCACTAACGCTGCCAATACGGCACGAGTCAAAATTTTCTTCATATACATCCTTTCTTTTATATAGTAAATTCCATTTTTTATGAGTTTGCTTAGCTTTAATAGACTTTTATTTATTATCAGCTGTTTGTACTCAACCTTAAAAGTCTTCTTAGGTGCTTTTACTCGACAATATATGTTTCATAGGCCCCCAATAGTTGCAAAGACGTGGCCAATTCTTTAAGTTCAGCCAGCGCCTCCGAAATTTGAGGTCCATTATCTAATATCTGAAGATCAAGGAAAAATTTATACTCACCGAGACGTCCTTTGGTCGGACGCGATTCGATTTTAACCAAATTGATTTGCCGTTTGGCAAAAATCCCTAAGCATTCCCACAATGAGCCCGGACGCAAGCCTTCCAATTCACATTGTAAAGACACCTTCCCCGTTGTCATAGTGGCATCAAACGTTATGTGATGATTTGGTTTTACCAAAATAAAGCGCGTCAAATTAAGCATATTATCTTGAATTTGATCGGTTAATTTAACCAAGCCGTATTTTATGCCCATAGCCTCGCCGCCAATGGCTGCTTTGGCTAATGACTGCGATTGAGCCACAATGCCGGCCCCTTGTGCCGTAGAATCCGTCACAATTTGTTGAGCCTGTTTAGCCTGTTTTTGCAAAAACATTTTACATTGTCTCAATGCCTGCGGATGGGAATAAATCATGGTTATTTCATTGGCCGCACTGCCCGGCAAGCCCCATAAATAATGGCGAATAGGCATGCAGATTTCAGCTCGTATTTCCACGCCGCCGTGTTCTGCCAAATAATCTATTGTTGTCAAAACCGTACCGCCCAAAGAATTTTCGACCGGTACGAAAGCATAATCCACATGTCCCAACATGGCCGCTTCAATAGCTTCATCAATAGTATTCATCGCCTCTTTTTGTATCATCAATGATTGACACTCACACAGACGATTCAGAGCTTCTTCCGTAAACGTCCCGTGAGGGCCTAAAAATGAAATAGTTATCACTCTTAATCGCCTCCTCCTACGATAATTTTTATTATAACATACCCCCTTTTTATTTGTCATAAGAATGGCGCTCCGTTATAATGAATATATACTATTTATGAGGAGGTAATTATGCATCAATATTTATTTTATATAGGAGACTTTCCGATTCGAGCTTACGGTCTGCTCTTATCGTTAGGTATTTTCTGCGCCGCCGCAGTAGCCTATTATTTATTTAAACGAGACGGCCGCGGTTGGCATGTTCACATGTTCGATTTCGCTATCACCACCGGTATTGCCGGTATTATCGGTGCCCGTCTTTGGGATGTGTTTTTCTTCGACTGGGATTATTATCAACATCATCTCTTAGAGATTCCCTTTGTATGGCAAGGGGGTATGGCCATTCAAGGGGGCGTCGTGCTCGGTACCTTAGCGGGTATTTGGTATGTAAGGAAACATAATATCGACACTTGGGCTTTTGCCGATGTGTTTGCACCGGCTTTAATTCTGGGTCAATCTGTAGGCCGTATGGCAAACCTCATGAACGGTGATGCTTTCGGACACCCCACCGGCGGTAATTTCGGTATTCTCTATCCGGAAACTACCCTTGCCTTTAAAACCTACGGGGCTCAACCCTTATGGCCGGCCGAAATCTGGGAGGGTCAAATCGATATCCTCATTTTCGTGGCACTGCTCTTATTCAATACAGTACCACACAAAAAAGGTCAGACTTTCGTACTCTATGCTATTTTATACTCAACGGCTCGTTTCTTTCTCGAGTTTTTACGTGGCGACTACGTAAATCTCACCATGGGCCTCAAATCGGCACAGATGACCAGTCTTACGGTTATTATTATCGGGATTATCGTCTTTATCTACCTTCAGGTAAAAGGTTCCTATGATACTCATCTCTATGGGGGCGACGGCGAGGGAGCCTCCCGGGATGCGTCAAAATTACAACCACAGAAAGCTCAAAATAAACATAAACGCAAATAATAGCTAAACAGTTAGTGTTCAATTACTGAATGCTAACTGCTTTTCGTTACAAAAACAAAAAGCAATCTACCTATAAGATATTTCATAGATATCTTACTCAGGCGGATTGCTTTTTATTGTGCCTTACATATTTATACCAAACTGTTATTTAATCGCGCCCCATAATAAAGGCTTTTATAATAATCATGGAAATAGCTGTATAAGAGGCCATAATAAGGAGACCTTCACTGTACGATGCGTTAAGCCCCACAATAATAGACAAACCTATAGGACCTCCTATTTGATGCATGGTGTTGGTAATTCCGCTGGCTGCGCCGGCCAATTCTTTTGGTGTGTCAAAAATACCTGCCGATGTCACCGTGGTTACAACCATGGCTTGCCCCATGCCGAGCGGAATCATCGGTAAGGCAACGGCCAGTACATAACCTTGTTCAATATCAATAAGCGCCGTGGCCACAAGGCCAAGAAGGATTAGTGCCGAACCGACCATCATTATGGTACTTTGTTTCCAATATTGAGATAAACGCGGAACTTGTAATGCAGTCATAAATTGTGGAATCGTCATCGGTAAAAAGGCTAGCCCCGCTCCAAACGGTGTTAGCTCATAAGCTCGTTGTAGCATTTGCGGAATTAAAAACCAATACGGCAGCACACTCATCATAAATAGTAATCGAGTTATATAAGCGCCAAACCGAACTTTATGGGTATATAGAGACAGTGGCATAATCGGAAACGTAATGCTTTTTTCACGCCAATAAAATAAAGCAAGGAAAACGATACCGATTATAGCAAACCAAAATCCGTTATTGTCAGCAGTTAAGCTGTAAATTAAGGAGCTGAGACCGATGACGGAAAGAATGCTGCCCAAATAATCGATTTTGCTGTTAACTGTTTCACTATCCTTAATATAGCGCCAAGTCAATACTACCAATAATAATGCGATAGGCACATTAATCAGAAAACCCACTCGCCAGGAAAATAGACTTGTTAAGGCGCCGCCGATAAGTAACCCGATACTGGATCCCAAACCGGCGGTGGTTCCGTAATACGCTATGGCTTTACTGCGCATTTCACCGATATACGCATCCATGATAAGAGCCAAACTGGTCGGTGCAATAATCGCACTGCCAATACCCTGAACGGCTCGGGCTCCGATTAGCATAGCCGCGCTCTGGGCGTAACCGATAGCTAAGGAACTGAGTGCAAAATTACGAGACCCAGCTGAAAAATGTGTTTTCGCCCCAATAAATCAGATAAACGTCCGGCTAAAAGTAAGAAACCACCAAAGGTGATTGTATAGGCATTAGATACCCAAGCCAGATGAGTGGAATCAAGCTGTAATGATTCGCCAATCTGTAGCGAACTGGTAAACACGATGGAATTATCCATGAGAATTACAAAATATGATAGTAACGTTATGACGAGCGTCATACCAAACTTAGTATTTTCGGTAGCTTCAACAGAATTATTCGCTTTCATGACTTCTTCCAAAAAAAACATCCTTTTCTTTCAATGATAAAGAGTAAATGTAGATATGCTTACTAAAATAGCTGTAGTGCTACCTAAGCCGGAGCCTTCATGCGTAGTATACGGAATCACGGTTTTACCGTTTAAATCAACTTGATCGAGGAACATACGGACCACCATCGGATATTCGCCCCACCAAATCGGCGACCCGATATAGATAGTATCATATTGGCTTACATCAGGTATGGAGCCTTTGATTGCGGGTCTTTCGTTCTTCTCCCTCCACTTTTTAACTCTTCTTTAATCTCAAATTTTTAACTTCAGCCAAAAAATCTGATTTCCAACTAGTATAAGAACTGTTAGTATCATATCTAATATTCTAAAAATAGTACAATAGTGGTTCTTTATTCATGTATAAACAACACGCATACTGAAGTGTAATTTTAAAGAATTAATAAAGCAATCATTGCAAAAAAAAAATCCGCTCGATGTATTTTCCCAGTTAAAAATACGCCGAACGGATTATTTGGCAGAGTTCATTCTATTTATGGTAAAATAGTTTCACCTTAAGCTCTCAGCCTAATGTGACTACTTCATTCGATACCAAGCATATGATGCCAACACAAATAAGGTGTAGGCATCAAATGTCATCATAAAAGTATAGGCTCTCGGCAATGCGTGGAATCATATGCACATGGACCAGACCCGAGCACAATTGGCCAACAAAATATAAACGATGCAACCATCGTCCCGTCTGATATGACCAAAGCTGACGCATAGCTTGCCTAAAAGAATCAAATGTTGTTTTTCGCTTGTTTACTTAACGGTGTGAGCCAAATTATGGCGACCAACAAGGCGATAACAGCTGCTACCAGAGCTCCAAGCCCGGTATATTTGATTTCCTCATGCATGGAAAAGAAAACCAATAGTGTCCCAACGCAAGCAGTAAGGTTAAAGGGCCCAACAACCGATGCCAAGCCATAACTTCTGAAATGCGCAACACACGGAGCAACCATTTTGGTTTTGTTATTATATAGACTGCTAACAACCATCCTACATAAGCTATTACGCCTACATCATAGGTAATTAAGTTGCTCGTAGTCTCAACTATACCTGTGTTCATCAAGTATACCAAAGGGGCCGACAGAATGAACCAGTATATTATCAAACGAAATATTTGCAGTAAATTCCCCATCTACACGCTCCCTTTACTGACCCAATACACCGATACGTTGTAGCCATGTCTGTACAGCCGTTTTAGCGGCATCGGAATCAGATTCGCTGCCACGAATTGCTAAGCCTTCCAATAAATGGGCTCCAGGGAATTGTTTTGCTAAGACTGCTTCAACACTCCCTAAGCCGGACCCTTCATGAGTTGTAAACGGAATTACAGTTTTACCATTCAAATTAACTTGATCAAGGAAGGTGTGAACAACCATAGGGTACTCACCCCACCAAATTGGCGAACCGATATAAATAGTGTCATATTGACTCAAATCAGGAATTTGTCCCTGAATAGCCGGTCTTTCATTATTAGCCTGTTCCGCCTTCGCTACTTGCGTAGTTTCACGATACTCCAACGGATATTCTTTTACCGGTACAATTTCATACATATCGACCCCGGTAGCGCTTTGAATGTAATTGGCAATTCGATGGGTGTGACCGATTGGCAATTCGCCTACACCGTAAACACCTTTAGTTCGCGAGAAAAATACGATTAAGCTTCGGTGGTTCCCTTTAGTTGTATCCGTAGTGGATACTACATTACTAGTAGACACGGTCGTAGTACTCGTATCAGTTTTATCGTTTGAAAAATTCAGCCAAAACAGGCCTGCGCCTATAATAACAACAAGAATAGCAAAATAAATTTTTTTAGAGTCATATAAATTCCTCCCAATTCTCTCAATATCTCAAAATATAATGGCTTAATGCTTTTGATAGCATATTTTGCTATTATTTCATTGCCATTATATTCCTTGATGTTAACTTCAAGTCCAAGTAAATAGTTCTAAGTTTTTAAATATTTTGAAAAAGCCTAACTATCTATTATGATAAAATTTTATGAGTATGCTATAATTATTGTGCATAGTAAATTCGTAGTAACCGTTACACCAAAAGGAGTTTACCATGATTGATTTAATCTTATTAGAACAATTAATTGCATTCAATGATTTCGGCACTTTATCAAAAGCGGCAGAACAGCTTAATATATCCCAACCGGCTCTGACGCGAAGCATGCAGCGCTTGGAAGATGAACTGGGCATTCAATTATTTATACGCACCAAGAATCGCATGACCCTTACCGATACCGGTTACTACACCGTATCGCAAGCGCGTCAATTACTGCGTCATACGGATGATTTTTATCAAAAAATCCATCAATATGCGTTACAACAAGTGGTCTTATATGTGGGGGCCTCCGCGCCCGGTCCTTTATATAAAGTAGAGTATCGAGCCAAAGAACGTAAGTTAGAGCAAAAATTAAACACAGAAATGGCGGATGACCAAACACTGAGAGAAAAGCTGTTAAATGAAGAATGCCAGCTGGTCATCACCGACAAGCCTATCGATAACCCAAAAGTGATTACTGAACTGTTCTTTAACGAAGTGTTGTCACTCACTGTTCCACCCGACCATCCGTTGGCGGACCGAGAATTTGTCACAAAAGAAGATTTAGCCGGTTTAACCATGTTACTGCGTACTCAGCTCGGCATTTGGGAGGATTTTGTCAATCAATTGACCGAAACGACCTTTATCAAGCAAAGCGAGCCGGAAACATTTAATGCCTTAGTAGCGGCTTCCAATTTGCCCAGCTTTATTACCAACGTGAGCAAACTGAATTGGCATGTCCCCGAAAATCGCATCAAGATTCCTATTAAAGAGGACGCTGCTACCATACCGTTTTATATGAATTCCTTGAAAAAACACCGTCATTTAATGGAACAGTTGTTATAAAAAACAATGTCTCCATAGTCAAAACGAGGCTTATAGGACAAAACGAAAACCTAAAACGACCACCTAGCAAAAAAGACAATCCGCAGGCAAAGGCTCTGTCAATCAGAGTTTCTCGCCTTATGGATTGCTTTTTATTAGTATGATAGCTCCTAAAATGAGCCGTTCTGCGTTCTCTATACCGCTCTTACCAAAGGTTTAGGATAACTAATGTTTTATATTTAACGCACTTTTATAGAATATACTCGGACAAATCAACGTCTTGAACGATAGTACCTAAGCGTTCTTCAACCATTTCAGCAGTAATGGTTACGTCTACTTCTTCAGCCGGTGGTGCATTAAAGGAAATGTCCTGCAATAATTTCTCTAAAATCGTATGTAAACGACGAGCACCGATATCTTCCGTTTCATTATTTACGCGATAGGCCAATTCGGCGATTTTATCGATGGCTTCTTCTTTAAAGTGAATGGTCACTTTATCCGCTTTAAGAAGCATATGATATTGTTTTAATAATGCTTGTTGCGGTGTCGTCAAAATTTCTTTGAAATCTTCCTGCGTCAAGCTGTTAAGTTCTACACGAATCGGGAAACGGCCCTGTAATTCAGGAATTAAATCGGATGGTTTCGACACATGGAAGGCACCGGCCGCAATAAACAAGATATGTTCCGTTTTAATAGGACCGTATTTCGTATTTACTGTTGCACCTTCTACGATAGGTAAAATATCGCGCTGTACGCCTTCACGGGATACATCGGGACCGGACGCACCGCTGCGAGCCGCAATTTTGTCGAATTCGTCGATGAATACAATTCCCTCTTGTTCAGCCAACTCCACGGCACGATCCGTAACGGCATCCATATCCAATAATTTTTGAGCTTCTTCCTGAACGAAGATTTTACGCGCCTGCCCTACTGTGGTATGGCGTTTTTCTTTTTCTTCGGTAATAAATTACCAAACATTTCGGAAATATCGGTACCCATACCGTCAGGCGAACCATTTAAAGGCATAGCAAATGCTTTGGCCTGTTCTTCTACTTCAATTTCGATTTCACGGCTATCCATGAGACCGTTCTTCAATTGTTCAAAGAACTGGGTCCGTTTTTCAGACATTTCCGGTTCTTCTTGTTCTTTTTTAGCTTCTTCTTTTTCTGTATCTTCAGGACTGGCAAAAAGCATTTCCAAAGGATTAGTCATCTTTTTAGATTCCGACTCTTTTTTAGGCCAAAGAATTTGCAATAAACGTTTATTGGCAAGTTCTTCCGCTTTTTCCTGCTGTCCTTCCATCATTTCTTCTTTAACCATGCGCACGGAGTTTTCAACCAAATCACGAATCATTTGGTCCACATCACGACCCACATAGCCTACTTCGGTAAACTTAGTGGCTTCCACTTTAACAAACGGAGCCTTTACCAATTTCGCCATACGACGAGCCAATTCCGTTTTACCGACACCGGTAGGGCCGATGAGTAAAATATTTTTTGGCGTATACTCTTCGCGTACATCTTCCGGCAATTGTTTGGCACGCCAGCGATTACGCAAGGCAATGGCTACCATTTTCTTGGCTTCCGATTGCCCGATAACATATTTATCCAACTCCGCCACAATCTGACGCGGTGTAAAGTTATTAGTATCCATCAAAACCTCCAGAATAAGGCCGGCTACCTATGTCGATAACACGGTCTTGTTAACTGTAACATTAATAGCTGTAACCTTAATAGCTATAGCCCATACCGGTTATAACTATTCAGACAACTCTTCAACAATAACATTATGGTTTGTATATACGCAGATATCGGCTGCAATATGAAGTGCTTTCTCGGCAATTTCACGAGCACTAAGCTCTGTATTGGCCGCTAAAGCGCGAGCCGCTGCCAACGCATAATTGCCGCCGGAACCGATAGCACAAATACCGTCATCCGGTTCGATGACTTCACCGTTACCGGACACCAATAAAATAGTTTTACCATCTGTTACTAATAAAAGTGCTTCCAAATTACGAAGCATTTTATCGCTGCGCCATTCTTTAGCAAGTTCTACGGCACTACGCACCAATTGCCCGTTATATTGATTAAGCTTAGCTTCAAACTTATCAAACAAAGTAAAGGCATCGGCTACGGATCCGGCAAAACCGGAGATAACCTTGCCATTATACAAACGGCGCACCTTTTGGGCCGTATTTTTCATAACTACACTTTGTCCCATCGTAACCTGTCCGTCACCGGCAATGGCAACAGATTTATCACGTTTAACGGCACAAATTGTAGTTGCGTGAAATTCTACACTCATTATAATTCCTCCTTCAACTTCGCTAACGTATCCAACGCACGCTGCGCAATTAAAGCATTTTTCTTTCTTTTACGTACTTTAGTCGGCCATGATTCCATTATACCAAAGTTAATATTCATCGGTTGGAAATCGGAGCCTTCATACGCACTGATGTAATGGCTTAAACCGCCCATCGCCGTAGTGCGCGGGAAGCTTACCGGCACTTTTTCTTCTAAAATACGACTAACATGAAGGCCTGCCATAAGGCCCGAGGCAGCCGATTCCAAGTAGCCTTCGACACCTGTCATCTGACCGGCAAAGAAGAATCTTGGATCTTCAATCAGTTGGAAGTATTCATTTAATAAAGTCGGTGAATTGATATAGCTGTTGCGGTGCATTACGCCATAGCGGATAAATTCCGCATTTTCGAGGCCCGGAATCATGGAGAAAACACGTTTTTGTTCGCCCCATTTAAGATGTGTCTGGAAACCGACTAAGTTAAACATGGTCGCTTCTTTGTTTTCTTTGCGAAGCTGTACTACAGCATAGGATTCCTGATTGGTTCGTTTATCTACAAGGCCAACCGGTTTTAACGGCCCGAAGCGCAAGGTATCGATACCGCGGGATGCCATGATTTCTACGGGCATACAGCCTTCAAAATATTGCTCTTTTTCAAACTCTTTAACTTCCGCTACTTCAGCGGTCGTCAAAGCATCCCAAAAGGCTTTATACTCTTCTTCCGTCATCGGACAGTTCAAGTAATCCGCATCACCCTTGTCATAGCGGGAAGCGGCAAATACTTTATCATAGTTAAGTGATTCGGCCGTTACAATCGGAGCCGCCGCATCATAGAAATAAAAATCGGCAGTCCCTGTTTTGGCTTTAACCTGTTCAGCTAAAGCATCCGACATGAGCGGCCCCGCCGCTACGATAACGATGCCCTCCTTCGGTAATTCCGTCACTTCTTCGCGGATAACCGTTACCATCGGATGTTCCGATAATTTCTTCGTTACCATTTCACTAAATAAATGGCGATCCACCGCCAAGGCACCACCGGCCGGTACGGCCGTAGCATCGGCACAGGCCATAATTAAAGAATCAAGCTGACGCATTTCTTCTTTTAAAAGGCCTACGGCATTTTCTATATTTCCGGCCCGCAGGGAATTACTGCACACCAATTCGGCAAAATTTTCTGTATGATGGGCCGGCGAAGTCCGTTGTGGCCGCATTTCATACAAAGTAACGGGTATATTGCGCTTAGCCAGTTGCCAAGCCGCTTCCGAACCGGCAAGTCCGGCTCCGATAATCGTAACTTTAGATGTAGTCACAATATCCTCCTTTTGATATTTCTATATTAATAATCTATTAGTTTTATTCTGCTGATTTTGAATCAGTGGTACTTTTCTCTCCATCATCAGCCTTTTTCTTACGCGTTCGTTTCTTAGGCTGCGTCGGACAATTTTCATTGGAACAGAACTTCTTCGTTGTACCGTTCTTATACGTCTTTTCTGTCATAATACTGCCGCAAGTTTCACAAGTCTCGTTAATTGGTTTATTCCACAAGGTGAAATCACAAGCGGGATAACGATCGCAACCGTAGAAAATACGACCGCGTTTCGATTTACGTTCCACAATCGTCCCTTCATGACATTTTGGACAGGTCACACCGGTGCTGACCGTAATCGGCTTAGTATTTTTACATTCAGGGAAATTGGAGCATGCCAAGAAACGGCCGAAACGACCGAATTTATACACCATCGGATTGCCGCAAACATCGCAGATAACATCGCTTTCTTCATCGGCGATTTTAACCTTATCTACTTCATTCGCCTCCTCCAATTCCTGAGCAAACACAGTATAGAATTCACTTAAAACATCCTGATAGGTTTCTTCACCACTGGCAATATCATCCAGATCTTTTTCCAAATGAACGGTGAAGTCTACATTGATAAATTTTTCAAAGTGAGCAATCAAGAAGTCAACCACTACAAAACCCAGTTCGGTTGGCACAAATTGCTTATCCTGTTTTTCCACATAGTTACGGGACATAATAGTATCGATAATTGGTGCGTATGTACTTGGACGACCAATACCGCGTTCTTCCAACGTTTTAATGAGGCTGGCTTCCGAATAACGAGCCGGCGGTTGTGTAAAAATGTTGTTCCGGCAAAATTTCTTTATTCGCTACCGTATCGCCTTCCGCCATAATAGGAATTAATTTTGGTTCATCCCCATCTTTTTTAGCTTCTTCGTAAACTTCCGTAAAGCCTTTAAATACTACTTTACTACCGGATGCACGCAATTTATAGTCATCAACCTGTAATTGGGCCGTTACCGTTTCCGATTGTTGCGGTGCCATCTGGCTCGCCATAAAGCGATTCCAAATCAAAGTATACAGCTTTAATTCATCACGACTAAGGAAGGGCTCTACCATTTTAGGTGGTAATTCAAGCGAAGTAGGTCGAATCGCTTCATGCGCATCCTGACTGCTTTCCTTCGTACCGAACACATTCGGTTTAGCCGGATAATATTCTTTGCCAAAATGATTTAGAATATATGTCTTCGCAGCCTGTTGCATTTCAACGGCAATACGGGTAGAGTCCGTACGCATATAGGTAATCAAACCGACATGGCCGTAGCCGCCGATTTCGAGGCCTTCATATAAATGCTGAGCAATCATCATGGTACGCTTGGCGCCGAAATTAAGCTTACGAACACCTTCCTGTTGCAAAGTCGATGTGGTAAACGGTGCCGGTGCTTTGCGGGAACGCTTGCGACGCTCTACTTTGATAACTTCCGCCGTCTGACCGGCAATGTCTGATTTAATAGCTTCCGCTGTCGCTTCATCAGGGATAGTGATTTTTTCATCACCTTTATGTGTCAGTTCAGCCGTAAAGCTTTCCTTATCCGTCGTCATATATTGCCCTTCAATGGACCAATATTCTTCCGGAATAAATGCTTGAATTTCTTGTTCCCGTTCACAAATCAAACGAACGGCTACGGACTGTACGCGGCCGGCACTGAGGCCTTTACACACTTTACGCCATAATAAAGGACTTAATTTATAACCTACAATACGGTCGAGCATACGACGAGCCTGTTGGGCATCCACCATATTTTTATCAATCGTACGTGGCGAATTAATCGCTTCCGCCACGGCATGCTTTGTAATTTCGTTAAACGTAATACGACATTTGGAAGCTTCATCCACATTCAGTATATAGGCTAAATGCCAGGAAATGGCTTCCCCTTCACGGTCCGGGTCAGTAGCCAGTAAAATGGCTTTTGATTCGTCCGCATCATGTAATAACTCTTCAATCAACTTTTTACGAGTCGTCAAATTAGAATAACGCGGTACAAAACCGTTTTCAATATCAATACCAAGCTGACTTTTTGGTAAGTCACGTAAATGCCCCATACTTGCTTTAACAATATAGTCAGGGCCTAAGAATTTTTCAATAGTTTTAGATTTTGCCGGTGATTCCACAATCACCAACGTTTTACCATCCGGATTATACGTACGAGGTGGCAATGTTTTGGCTAAATCACCTACAGCCTGCATAACCGGTTTGGCTTTCCCCTTGGCGGTAACCGCCACTTTGCCTTCCAAACGGCGTTCTTCTTTTTTACCAGTTGCGGTGTCTTTCTCACCGATTACGATGGAACGTTTAATGGACAAACTGATTCCTCCCGAATTCCAATATTATATACCCTTTTGAAGCAGTTCGTTCAATACACTGCTTAAGTTCTAAGGACAATAAACTCAAATGGAGGGCTCCCTCTGAAAGTTTTGTCGTCATAGCTAACGTTTCCAACGATGTTTCTTTTTCATTGGATAATGACGCTAAAATCTTTCGTTCCTCCACACTAAAGCTTAACACACCCACGCCTTTATGGCTACTGCTTTTTTCCTCACCGGCGCCTTCCAAGCATTGCCAATTATACATATCAGGCACTTGAGAGGGCTTTATTAATAAAATAGCCCCCTCTTCTAACAGCCAATGATTGCCTGCAAATTCATTAGTCAATATATTCCCCGGCACAGTGAAAACATCTCGCCCTTCATTGTTCGCCATATCGGCGGTAATCAATGAACCACTGCGTGACTTGGCTTCTACGACTATAACACCGCGCGAAAGCCCACTGATGATGCGGTTGCGCATAGGAAAGAATCCCGCCTTAGCTTGTACACCGGGACCGTATTCCGACAACAAAAGGCCATCATTTTCAATTATTTTTTGAAATAAACGGGCATTACTGCGTGGATAGCTTTGGTCCAGACCACAGCCCATAACAGCGATCGTCTGACCATGCCCCTTGAGAGCCCCTTCATGAGCATACGAATCAATACCGCGGGCACCCCCACTGACGACAGCGATACCATATCTCGCCAGTTCGGCTGCAAAAACAGTGGCTACATTGCGCCCGTAGGGCGTACAATTACGGGCTCCCACCATAGCGATTTTACGGGGATTTTTAAATGTCTTTAAATTGCCGCGATAAAATAAAACTTGCGGCGGATTAAATATTTCACGTAATTCTTCAGGATAGGCTTCATCGTGAAAGCCGACTACCTGAATATGATAATTGTTCAAATCATGCTCAAGCTTACCTAAATCCATAGTTAATATTCCTTTTACTAACGCTGATTTATATTGCTTTTTAACCTGCAAAGTATCGTCAACCGCTTTATCTTTTTGTACGGTTTGCCATAGTTCAATAGGTGTGCCATAGCGCTTTAAGGCTTCACTAATTGTTACACTTCCTATACCCGGCAAACTTCCTAAAGCGGCTAAAATAAGTCGATCGTCA
>ENA-OQJN01000589-OQJN01000589.1-human-gut-metagenome-genome-assembly--contig:-NODE-589-length-14077-cov-5.654767_pt1 | contig 14077 bp, 17 predicted proteins | sample MGYA00242610_ERZ504777 | MGnify/ENA primary metagenome ERZ504777 (study PRJEB26092, sample SAMD00036350) | human gut metagenome | host: Homo sapiens | study: EMG produced TPA metagenomics assembly of... | reverse complement strand
TGTTACTTTTTAAAAGCCTTGAAATCTTTGATAACCTGCTCACGATGCTTATAGTTATCACTATTCTTGTCGGGATTCGTCTTATCAATAGCAGTGTCTGTATAAATCATAAGATAGTTGCCGTTATCCGAAAGATAGGCTGTTACATCGGGAAGTCCGTAGATGCTGAATGTGCCGTTGTCCTTAACAGACTTTACAATCTCATCGGCTGTGCTGTTCGTTTTCTTTGTATCATAAGAGTAAAGCTCAATGATAATATTTGAACCTGCATACTTTGCAGCAAACTTTTTACCTTCTTTGGCGCCGATAGCGGACGCATCCATTTTAATGCTGCCGTCTTTACTTCCAAGGTATTCCTTAGCTACAAAATAATCAACAAGTCCGTCAAGGTCATTGCCGTATTTATCATCCTCAACCGAAGATGTTGTAGGCTGAGTGCTGTCCTCGCTTGTCTGTGAAGAACTGTTACCGTCCTTATAAAGTGCATCATTATAACTGCAACCAACTGCAGTAACCGCAAGAATGCCTGCACATAAAATCGCTGTAAGAATTCTCTTCATAATATTTTTCCTTTCGGTTCATTCTTTCGTTCTGTCATAAGTACAGTATATTATACCGCATATTTTCCGATAAATCAATATAAATTTCAAAAACAATAGGCAGATGCCGAAGCGTCTGCCTTGATTATGTCGTAACATTATTAATATCGTAAGATTTGATTATATAGAACTGCCCTTTCAAATTAAGTGTGAGGCACTCACCATACAGAGTTAATTCTATCACCAAGTCAAGCTCGGGAATTCATAGTTTAGATTATATCAAACTATCTACACGAACTAAAATTAACCTACTATATATACATTTACATTTCGTCTGCCAAAGCTTACGCATTCATCATATGTGTTGTAGAAACAGTCAACAATTGCAGTTCCCGACATGAGCGCACCGCCTGTGTCAACGGCTGTTGCGTAGCCGTAAACAAAACTGCCGTCTGTTGATACAATGTAAAGCTTTGAGCCATACGGAATGATGTTCGGGTTGACTGCCACACCGCCGTGATAAGCCGTTACGCCTGTTGCCGTAAGTGAACCTGCGGGTGCTGTGTACGCTGTACCTGAACCTGTAACAACCGATGAATAGGCAACGGTGTTGCCGTTCATATCCGTAAATGTGCCGACAGGGTTGCTGACATTTGAACCCTTTGTACCCATAAGTACAACCTTGTCAACAGGCTCTTTTGTGATTTTGGTGTCTACTGTTTTTGAAGATACCTTTTTGCCGTCAACATACTTGCACTTCTTTGTTACAAGAGCTTCGCCCTGTTTGCCCTCAGTCTGAACCTTTGTTTTGCCAAGGTCAACATCTTTTGAATTTTTCTTAACGGTTTCAAAATCAACCGAATGAGTTTCAGTTTCGTTCCTGTAGGTCACACGCTTGATTGTGATGCTGTCTGCGTCCTCAATGTTGCTGTCCTTGTCAACGCTGAGAATATCGTCATCGGAAAGCTTGTAGCCAAGCTGATTAAGGACATCGCAAACATTGCCGTTCGGAACATAAACAATGTCGGTTTTGCCGTCAGCCGTAATTGAAAGCTTTTTGCCCTTGTAAACCTTAACAACGAGATTATCTGAAACCGGAGTTGAAAGCGACGGCTCAACCACCTCGTTATATGCGGGAGTAATGCCTGTTCTTTCAAGCACATCGGCAACCGTACCTTTTGCAAGGCTGACTGTCTGAACATCGCCGTTATAGTCAACGCTGATTTCAACAGCCCTAATCATGCCGTATGTAAATCCGTTTTCATCAAGTCCTGCATAAACGATATCGCCGTTTGCAAGCTCAACACCGTCTGATGTTACAGCATGTTCTGTTTCTGCACTGTAGTTCACGGCAGCAGCTACCGTGTAAATCGAACCTGTAATAATTGCAGCTGCAAGTGCAAAAGTCGTTACGGAACGCAGGGAACGAAAGTTCTCTTTCTTTTTCTGCATAATAAATTTCTCCTGACTTGCAATTTTCTCAGGGTTGATTTTGCATGGAAAATTGCATATTTAATTCATAAACCTTCACTAAAGAGCCGTCTTGCTCTTTACAGGCACACATTATAGGACTGTGTTTTGTGAATGTCAAACCAATCAAAAGTAAATTTTTTGTGCAATTCCACAAGACTTTCGCCTTTATTTTCTATTTTTGCAATATAATCTTGTTTCTTATTGGGAATTATCCTGCAAATTTATATGCAATTTGCAAGAAATTCACTTTTACCGTTTCGTTACCGATTTGTTACTGTTTTGTAACTACTTTCTCATAGAGAATTTTATCGCTTAAAGCAGTTGTTTTTAATGCTTTTTTAGCAACAAAAACGAGGTCAAACCGACCTCGTTTTCTGCTGTATTTATTCATCTTTTTTCTTTGTAATTGTTTTTTGTGATTTCTGTTCTATTTCTTTAATGCTACTCTTTGGAGTGGGCAAATCTTCCGGCATAGTACCGCCAAGTTCCTTTATTATTTCACGGACTTTTTTGCCAACATGATAATAGGTTTGATGTTCTCAAATATTCGGTCGCTATACTTTTCAATACTAGTCACGACTATCCTCCTTTGTACAAAGTATACAAAATTTTCGTTTTTTTGCAACATTTTGCTGGCATCAGCAAAATGTTATTATTCAAATTACTAATCTTAAATCAGCTATTATTATATAATAATTATAATGTAACTCACATTAAAAATCAACACTAAAGTTTTATAATGTTGTTTCATTTGCGTGCTTTTTGCGGTACTCCGTAGGGGTGATTCCTTTCAGTTTTCTGAAAACCTTTGAAAAGTATAACTGATCGGAAAAGCCTACCGAGAGGGCGACATCCTTAATCTGAACATTCGTGTTGTTAAGCATTGTGCAGGCTCTGCCGATTCGGCAGTTGTTGATGTACTCGATAACCGAAAATCCCGTTTCCTCCTTAAAAAGTCTGTAAAGGTAAGTGCGGTCAAGCTGGACTTTGTCGGCAACGCTTTTAACCGTGCATGAAACCTCACGAAAATTTCTTTCTATATAATCTCTCGCCTGCATAATGTAGTCGGTTTCGGTTGATTTCCGACTCGGATAATACTGAATATAGTATGACAGCAGAATAAGCACCTTGCCGTTTGTGCGACAGGCGGCATAAACCGTGTCGCTGTTGTCATCACAGACATCAAAATATTGAAAAAGACTTTCAACGGGAATTTCGGGAGCAACAGGACGGCTTTTTGAAAAATTGGTTCGGCTTATCATTACGGCAATTTCAAACCCCGTGAGTTCAACCCATTTGTATTCAAACATAATATTCGGATAGATCTTGACGCTTATGCTTGAATACGGAAAAAGCATGACCGAATTACCCCTTTTCACGGGATATTCGATGCCATCTATAATAAAAATTCCCTTGCCTGCCGTAACAAGAAACAGACCGTAGGTTTCACGCATTGCGGGTTTGATTTCAAAATCAATATCAGGAATCCTCACACCGCATGAAACACAAACATTTGACAGTACTCTGTAATTACTATTTTGTTCCATATAATCGCCTCAAATACAACATTTGTCCATAATATCATAACATATCTATATAGATTTTCGTGCTTTTTCACGCTATAATTATGTTATTATACAATAATTTTGCATTTTTGACAATAGGTGATTCGGAGTGAAACATTTTGAACTATAAATACGAAATAATAAATTATGACCAAAACACACCTGCAAAGGTTATGTATCTTAACCTTTCGTCAGAAACACACAAGACTGAACTTCATTGGCACAGAGAGCCTGAGCTTGTCTATGTGATTGAAGGTCAGGCAGAATGTCCGAGAAACGGCGAAACAACGCTTGTAAACGAGGGGGATTTTATTCTTTTCAACAGTGAAGATGTTCACCTTGTTCGGCCTGTTGTCGGAACAAGCGTCCGCCTTGTGTGCATTCAGCTTTCGTTTGAATATATGCGGATGTTCTGCAAGTCAATTGACAGCGTTGTTTTTGACCTTTCTGTTTCTCCTCAAACGAAACAGAAGCTTATTGAAGTTCTTCAGGAAATTGCCGAAACAAATCCCAATGATGAGTACAGCACACTTCTTCAAATTGCTCATGTCAATAAGATTTACTATCTGCTCTTGAAGAATTGCACCTGCTTTAAGAGAGCGACCAACAATCCGATTATTCCGCGCAGAGATTTTTCATATGCAAAAACAGCAATTGCATATATTAACGAAAACTACAAGCGTGAAATTCCTCTTAACGAGATTTCATCGGTTGTAAATCTTTCTCCGTCTTATTTTTCAAAGTACTTCAAAAGCATCACCCGTGTGAGCTTTTCGGAGTATCTTGCAAACCTCCGACTTGAAAATGCAATCAACGATATGCTTGATAAGAACTCGACGGTTTCTGCCGCTGCACTTGAAAACGGCTTTGCAAATGTAAAGTCATTCATCACACAGTGCAAAAAGGTCTACGGTCTTACACCGGCGCAGTATAAAAAGAAGCTTCTCAACAGATAAAATTTTAAAGGCTCAGAACTTTGTAAAGGTTCTGAGCCTTTTTGCATACGGCATACAGCCGTTTCCTATTGATAAAGTTTATCCTTGAAAAATTTCGCCACCATATCCCACAGCTTTTCCTGTGCAAAAAATATGTCGGCGTGTTCCGCTCCGTTAATTGCAACCAATGTGACATCGCAACCGTTTTTCTCAAGCAAATCGTGCAATTCGGCACTTTGCGAAAAAGGAACGGTGGAATCGTCTGTTCCGTGAAAAATCATAAACGGCGGTGCTGACGGGGTTACATACGAAACGGGGCAACACTTCATTGCCTTTTCCTTATTGAGTGCAACATTCATTCCGAGCATGAGCGACTCCATACTTGCCGCCGAAGTTAACGGCGATTCATATGGAAATGTCGAAACATCTGTCGGCGGATAAAAGGCACAGCAAGCCTGTACCTCGCTTGAACAGTCAAGATAATTTCCGACATCAAGAGCCTTATCATTATCTAAAGCGCACATGGCAGCAAGATAGCCTCCTGCGGATTCGCCTGCAACACCGATTTTGTTTTCATCTATATTATAACGGTCTGCGTGAGCCTTGATGTAGCGAATAGCCGCTTTTACATCCTCCAACGGCATCGGATATGCCCCTTCATTGCTTGTGCGATATTCAACACTTGCAACTGCAAAGCCCTCGAGTGCCAACTTTGCAAGATAAGCAAAATGGGCAGATTTATCCAGTCTTATCCAACCGCCACCGCAAAACCACACAATACACGGGGTATTTTTGTTTTTAATTTTGGATAAATCAAGTCGAGTTTCAAGTCTCTTGTGGTGTGTCCGAACCATGCGTCAACCTGTGCATAGGTTATGTCGGAAACGGTAAAATATCTCGGTTTTTCAATTTTAAGATTCATTTCAAACTTCATAATATTATCCCTTATCAGTTGTATTTGCGGAGCAAGCCTATATTATATGACTCAATCTCCGAAAAGTCGCTTTCGCTGAAATTGTAGTTTTTGTGATACCAGCTTTGGCTCTCATAGTATTTCTGAATTGATTTTGTTTTGAAAACATATCCGTGACGGGCATAGATTTCATTGATTGCATCCTGTGCAACATCTCCGCCGAGTCCCGTAACTTCATCTACAGTAAGTTTTCTTTGTGACGAATGCGGAAATATAAAACCGTTGTTACGGCTTTCGTCTGATTTTGACGAAGAACTGTTTGAACCTTCATGCCTCTTAGCATCATCACTCTTTGTCGGCTCTGTTGATTTTGTGTAACTTTCGGTCGGATTCATATTGTTGCCCTTTACGGTAACGGTACAGGTTGCCTTTTTGCCGTTTGCGGATTCGCAAGTGATTGTTACAACGCCTTCGCTTTCACCAAGAACCATGCCGTTGCCGTCAACACTTGCGACCTTCGGATCCGATGACGACCACACAAGGTTGTCGGACGGAGCGTCAACAGGTTTAACCTTTGCCTCAAGCTGAATTTTACCTCCCTGTTTTACGGAAGTTGAGCTCTCGCTCAGAGTCACGCTTTCAATCTCTTTGTCAAGAACGGTTACATTGCAAAGTTTTTTAAGTCCGCTTTCGCTCTCTGCCGTCACAACGGCTGTTCCCTTTGATTTGCCTGTGATTGTTCCGTCATCAACGGTCACAATTTTATTGTCCGAAGATGACCAGCTTATTTTTCCCGCATCTGCACCCTCGGGTTCAATTGTTACCGAAATATGCTTAGTATCGCCCACACGAAATTCAATTTCTTCATAGCTCAATTTCATGCTCTTGGCTTGTTGTACAAAGCATGAGCAAATCACAAACGGCACAAGCATAATCATCGCCAAAACGGGTATTAATTTTTTCACAAATACTCCCCCTGTCCTTAATATATGTAAAATCCTTATTCTTATCTGTATTCTAACCTATTTATATACTTTTGTAAACCACAGCCGGTCAACTTTCATTCACAAGCTTTTCAAGACCTTCTCTGCTCTTTATAAGTATTCTTCGGTACTCGGTAGAAATGTATCCCGATTTTGCAAATCTGCTCAGAGTTTTGCTGACCGTAACCCTTGATACACCTACCGTATTGGCAATTTCTTCATGCGTAATTGCAACAATGCCGTCATGTTCGTTTTCAAGCAAGAGCCCTGCAATACGTGCGTCCGCCTGCATAAAGGTCATTGAGTCAAGCTGTGATGACAAAAGTCTTATTCTGTTGGCAAGAATTTCAAGCAGTTCAAATGCAAGCGTCGGATGCTGTGCGATAATGTCGGTCAATCGCTTTTTGTCAATCATTATAACTTCGGTATTTGTAAGTGCCTTGGCGGAACTGACTCTCGGCTTTTTGTCAAAAAAGCACCCTCACCGATAATCTCGCCGTGTCTTGCCGTGTTGAGAGTTTTCTCGTTGCCGTCAACGGAGTTCATATACACCTTTACACTGCCCTTTTTGATGTAGCAAAAGCTTTGCGCCGTGTCGCCCTGAAGATAGATTATCTCATCTTTCGCGTATTTTCTGACGCTCCCCGACTGTTCAATCAGCGACTGCATATTCTCATGAACAGTGCTGTTTGCGTGTCCGCAGGCATTAATCGTGTGTTCCATAATTCACCGCCCTAATAATCCGATTTATTTCCTTAATTGTAACATAGTTTACAATCTTTTTGCAAGGTGTATGCAATAATTAACTTAAAGAAAAGGAGTGATTTATTATGGGTATGACTATGTCGCAGAAAATTCTTGCGGCTCACGCAGGACTCAGCGAAGTCAAGGCAGGTCAGCTTATTGAGGCAAAGCTCGATATGGTTCTCGGTAACGATGTAACATCTCCCGTAGCCATTAATGTATTCGAGGAAAACGGCGCTACCTCAGTATTTGACAACACAAAAATCGCAATGATTATGGACCACTTTACACCTAATAAAGATATCAAGGCAGCAACACAGGTTAAACAGGTTCGTACATTTGCAGACAAATATGATATCAAAAACTACAGAGATGTAGGTCAGATGGGTATTGAACACGCACTTCTCCCCGAACAGGGACTTGTAGGACCGGGCTGTCTTTGCATCGGCGCTGACTCACACACCTGTACATACGGCGCACTCGGCGCATTCTCAACAGGCGTCGGCTCAACAGATATGGCGGCAGGTATGATCAGCGGTAAGGCTTGGTTCAAGGTTCCGTCAGCTATCAAATTCAACATCGTAGGCAAGCCACAGGGTTTTGTAAGCGGTAAGGATGTTATTCTCCACATCATCGGCAAAATCGGCGTTGACGGCGCACTTTACAAATCAATGGAATTCACGGGTGAAGGTCTCAAATACCTCAACATTGATGACAGACTTTGCATTGCAAACATGGCAATTGAGGCTGGCGCAAAGAACGGTATCTTCCCTGTTGACGACATCACCCGTGAATACTGCAACGGCAGATATCAGGGTACCCCTGTCGAATACACGGCAGACGAGGACGCTGTCTATGACGAGGAGTACACAATCGACCTTTCAACTCTCCGTCCGACAGTTGCATTCCCGCATCTTCCCGAAAATACAAGAACAGTTGATGAAATCGGCGAAAAAGAAGTTAAGATTGACCAGTGCGTAATCGGTTCATGCACAAACGGCAGAATTTCAGACCTGCGTGCCGCCGCAAACATTCTCAAGGGCAAGAAGATTGCAAAGAATGTTCGTTGCATCATCTTCCCCGGCACACAGCAGATTTGGCTTGACGCTATGCACGAAGGCCTTTTTGATATCTTCATTGAGGCAGGCGCAGTTGTTTCAACACCGACCTGCGGTCCGTGTCTTGGCGGTCATATGGGTATTCTTGCCGCAGGCGAAAGAGCAATCTCAACAACTAACCGTAACTTTGTCGGCAGAATGGGTCATGTTGACAGCGAAGTTTATCTTGCAAGTCCGGCTGTTGCCGCCGCAAGTGCTGTCGCAGGCTACATCATTGACCCCGAAAAGGTATAAGAAAGGCAGGTAACAAACAATGAACGCAAAAGGTACTGTACACAAGTTCGGCGACAATGTGGATACCGATGTAATTATCCCTGCTCGCTACCTTAACACCGCATCTCACAAGGAGCTTGCGGCTCACTGCATGGAGGACATTGACGCAGATTTCGTAAACAAGGTTAAAGAGGGCGACATTATGGTTGCCGAAAAGAACTTTGGCTGCGGTTCTTCCCGTGAACACGCACCAATCGCAATCAAGGCAAGCGGTATTTCATGTGTAATCGCATCAACCTTTGCAAGAATTTTCTATCGTAACTCAATCAACATCGGTCTTCCTATTCTTGAATGTGATGAGGCGGCAAAGGATATCAAAGAGGGCGACACAGTTTCCGTAAACTTTGACACAGGCGTCATCACCAACGAAACAACAGGCAAAACATATCAGGCTGAGCCGTTCCCCGAGTTCATTCAGAACATCATCAAAAAAGGCGGTCTCATCAACTCGATTATGTAATCCGTTGATTTTGATTTATAATTATAACAGAACAACAAACGGCAGACTTGTAAGTAAGTCTGCCGTTATTTTTACTCTTTAAACAAAATATTGTAGGTGCGTTCATTGGACGCACGCCTTGATGAAATTTTATGTTTTGTCAAAATGTTTTGATGTGATGAAAGTCACGCATTCATTTGTAGCGGCGATCAGTGATCGCCAATCGTTTTGGTTGTAAAACCAAAACGAACAAACAACAATTTTATTGTTGCATCATAATCGGTTAAAACAAAACATTTGTACTGTCGAACCGATTTTATAATCGGTTCGATTGGCGGTCAATGACCGCCGCTACATTATAATAATAAATTTTCAACACAACAAAAAAGCCTCCCGAACAAACGGGAGGCTTGAATGCTTTTACGCACAAATATTTAAAGTAAAACCTTTTAACAAATTACTTCTTGTAAGATGTGTGCCAGATTTCCTTAGCATACTGGAGGATTGTACGGTCAGATGAGAACTTACCTGCATTTGCAATGTTGATAAGGCACTTCTTACCGAATTCCTTACGGTTAGCATACTCTGTGTTAGCTCTGATCTTTGTATCAACATAATCAGGAAGGTCATAGATGAGGAAGTAGTTATCAGCCTTCTGCCATGAAGAATCCTTGAGGAGTGAATCATGAAGCTCCTTGAAGCTGCCTTCGCCCTGAGCGCCGCCGTCATCAAATGTGCCGTCGATAAGAGTATCAACAACTCTCTTAATTTCCGGATTAGCGTCATAAAGAGCCTTTGGATGGTAGCCTTCCTTCTTCATTCTCTCAATATCCTCAACCTTTGCGCCGAAGATGTACTCGTTCTCAATGCCTGCGCACTCAGCGATTTCAACATTAGCACCGTCAAGTGTACCGAGTGTAGGAGCACCGTTGAGCATGAACTTCATGTTACCTGTACCCGATGCCTCAAGACCTGCTGTTGATGTCTGCTCAGAAAGGTCAGCAGCAACAACAATCTTCTCAGCGTAAGATACATTGTAGTTGGAAATGAAGTAAACCTGAAGGAGATCCTTTGTTTCGGGATCGTTGTTTACAAGCTTAGCAATCTCGTTGATGTACTTAATGATTGCCTTTGCTCTTGCATAACCCGGAGCAGCCTTTGCACCGAAGATAAATGTTGTAGGAGTCCAGTTTTTAAGCTTCTTATCCTTCAATCTGAAGTAGATTGTCATGATTGAGAAAGCGTTGAGGAGCTGTCTCTTGTACTCGTGAAGTCTCTTAACCTGAATATCATAGATTGAATCGGGATTTACATCGTAGCCGTCCATCTTCTTGATGTAGTCTGCGAGCTGCTGTTTCTTCTTCTTCTTGATATTGTTGAACTTTGTGATTGTTCTTGTGTCAATGCAGTCATTGAGCTTTTCAAGAAGTGAAAGGTCTGTAAGCCATGCATCTGAGCCAACCTTCTCTGTGATAAGAGCAGAAAGCTCAGGGTTGCAAAGACCGAGCCAACGGCGCTGTGTGATACCGTTTGTCTTGTTCTGGAATCTCTCGGGATATACCTGATACCACTCTTTGAGTACATCAGCCTTGAGGATTTCTGTGTGAAGCTCGGCAACACCGTTTACATATGTTGATGCGTATGTTGCAAGTCTTGCCATATGAACAACATTACCGTCGATAATGCGCATCTTAGCCTTTGTATCCTCGTGTACACCCTTAGCAGTAAGCTCTTCCTGGCACTTGTTGGCGATAAGGCAGATAATGTGATAAATCTCAGGAATAACCTGTGTCATAAGGTCAGCAGGCCACTTCTCGAGAGCCTCACCGAGAACTGTGTGGTTTGTATAGTTAAATGTCTTTCTTGCAATTTCAAAAGCGTCGTCAAAATTGAAGCCTTCGTTCATAAGAAGTCTTACAAGCTCGGGAACACATGATACAGGATGTGTATCGTTAAGCTGAATTGTGTTTTCCTTAGCAAAGAAGCTGAAATCATTGCCGTGCTTCTTCTTATAACGGCGCATAATGTCCTGAAGTGATGCAGAACAGAAGAAATACTGCTGTTTAAGTCTGAGAACCTTGCCCTCATACTTGTTATCGTTAGGATAAAGAACCTTTGTGATGTTTTCGGCATCGTTCTTTTCCTGAACGGCATTGTTGTACTCTGTGTTGTTGAAAGCAGTAAAATCAAAATCGTTTACTGCCTCAGCCTGCCAAAGACGAAGTGTGTTGATGTTTGTTGTCTTACAGCCGATAACAGCCATATCGTAAGGAACAGCCTTAACTGTCTGACCCTTGAATGATACTGTAACAGCCTCATCTTCAACACGGTTGCACCACGGATCTTCAAATCTCTGCCAGTTATCAGCTGTTTCAACCTGATAACCGTTTTCGATAAGCTGCTTGAAAAGACCGTACTTGTAACGGATTCCGTAGCCGTCAAGCGGTACTTCCTGTGTAGCAGCACTGTCGAGGAAACAAGCGGCAAGTCTGCCGAGACCGCCGTTACCGAGAGCGGCATCGTCGATATCCTCAAATACATTGATGTCAATGCCCTTCTTTTTGAGGAGCTTTGTAACATCTTCAAGAATGCCGAGGCAGTAGAGGTTGTTGTACATCATTCTGCCCATGAGGAATTCTGCAGAGAAATAGTAAGCTCTGCGTTCGCTGTCATGTTTAATCTTGCTTGCTTCCCAGTTGCCTGCGATTTCGCCCATTACTGCTTTGCCGAGTGAGTAGTGAAGCTCAGCGGGTGTGAGCTCTTCAATCTTTTTGCAGTACATAGACTGAGCTGTGAGTTCAAGCTTTTCCATAATATTACCCATTTGTTTAGTCCTCCAGTCGTCCGCTTTTTTCAGACATAGTTTTTAATTTATCTGCAAGCTCATCAGTAAGAGCTGCACCATTGAGTCTCCATACCCAGTTTCCGCCGAGTGTTGACGGAATATTCATTCTTGCCTCCTTGCCAAGGCCGAGAATGTCCTGCATAGGTACGATTGCTGTATCTGCCTTGCTTTCATAAGCAACACGGATGAGCCCCCAGTTGAATGGTTCGTCATCAGGCATCTGACAATAACTTCTTGCATAGTTAACGTCCTCGGGTTTAGCTGTTTCAAGCCAGCCCATAACAGTATCGTTATCGTGAGTACCTGTGTAAACAACACAGTTTTCGGTGTATTTATGGGGAAGATAGTCGTTCTCTTCACCACTGTCGAAAGCGAATTCAAGAACCTTCATTCCCGGATAGCCTGTCTGCTCCATAAGCTCGGTTACATCGGGAGTGAGTGTTCCGAGGTCTTCGGCAACAATATCAATCTTGCCGAGTGCCTCTTCCATCATATTAAAGAACTTAATGCGCGGACCTTCAACCCATTCACCGTTGATTGCGTTTTCGGCAGGATAAGGAATTGAATAGTAGCTTGCAAAAGCTCTGAAATGGTCAATACGGGTGATGTCATAAAGCTTTGATGCGGCTTTGATACGCTCAAACCACCACTCATAGTCGGTAGCCTCAAGGTAATCCCAATCATAGAGAGGATTTCCCCAAAGCTGACCTGTTGCCGAGAAGTAATCCGGCGGACAACCTGCAACTGCGATAGGATCACCGTCGTCATAAAGCTGAAACAGCTCGGGATTTGCCCATGTGTCTGCGCTGTCCATGGCAACATAGATTGGCATATCGCCCAAAATCTTGATGCCGAGACCGTTTACATATGCACGGAAGGATTCCCACTGCTCATAGAATTTGAACTGTACAAACTTCCAGAAATCAACATCATCCTTGAGCTTGCGTTCATAACGCTTCACGGCAGCCTCATCACGCATTTTGATTTCCTCATCCGGCCATTCTGTCCAGGAAACCATGTCAAAGCTCTTTTTAACTGCCATATAAAGTGCATAGTTTTTGAGCCATGAACTGTTTTTACGCTTGAAGGATGTAAATGCCTTCTGGTCACCCTTTTTGAAGTTATCGTAAGCAATCTTCAAAACTTCAAAACGGTTGTTGTAGATTTTCTCATAATCAACCTCGGCGTCATCTGAGCCCCAGTCACGGCTCATGACCTCTTCCTTAGTCAAAAGACCTTCTTCACAAAGAGTGTCAAGGTCAATGAGGTAAGGATTGCCTGCATAGGTTGAAAAAGACTGATACGGTGAATCACCGTAGCTTGTCGGTCCAACGGGGAGAATTTGCCAGATTGTCTGACCTGATTTTTTCAGAAGTACAGCAAACTTGCGAGCCTCTTTGCCGATGGTGCCGATACCGTAGGGGGATGGAAGCGAAGTAATCGAAAGGAGAACACCTGCGCTTCTAGCCATAAAAATCAACTCCATTCTGACGGACTGTTAAATTTTTTAAATCTGCGAATTCGGGCGCAATTCGCCCCTGAACCCACAGTATCAAGATAATTTTAGCACATAATCTAAATTTTTACAAGTTATTTTTTAACAACGACAAGTTATTGCAATATACTCAAAATAGTCAGTAAAACAGCGTCAGAAGTTAGTTTTCTTATATAGCCTCTTGAATTTACCATGTTAATACTGCCGCCAAGCATAAGCTTTATTGCATAACTTTTGTCTTTTGTGCTGATTCCGCAATAAACAAGACCGACAGGCTTTTCGGGAGTTCCGCCCGTAGGACCTGCAATTCCCGTTGTACTTACGGCTAAATCCGCACCCGAAACATTTCTTGCACCCTCTGCCATCTGCATTGCAGTTTCAGCCGAAACTGCGCCAAGCACAGACAGCGTTTCGTTTGAAACTCCAAGCACCTTATGCTTCATTTCATTTGCATATGTGCAGACACCGAAATCAAACACATCGCTTGCACCGCTTACTGCGGTAATTCTTTCGCTTAAAAGACCGCCCGTACAGCTTTCTGCGGTTGCAAGCTTTACACCCTTTTCACGGAGCTTTGCAACAACATTTTCCTGGAGCGTGTCGGAATTGAGATTGTTTTTTCTCAAAAGCCGAACCACATCTGTATCTGTCAGAGTTATCATTAATAATCATCTCCGAAAATTTTTCGTATATCCATATTTTAGCACCGGCATATGAATATTGCAATTATTTTTATTTTTGTATATATTAAATAG
>ENA-OQJN01000588-OQJN01000588.1-human-gut-metagenome-genome-assembly--contig:-NODE-588-length-14172-cov-2.641011_pt1 | contig 14172 bp, 12 predicted proteins | sample MGYA00242610_ERZ504777 | MGnify/ENA primary metagenome ERZ504777 (study PRJEB26092, sample SAMD00036350) | human gut metagenome | host: Homo sapiens | study: EMG produced TPA metagenomics assembly of... | reverse complement strand
ATGGACCTCAACGTCTTACTCCGAGTCTGGCCCGAGCCAAATGAGCGACATGAACCCGGATCTGCGTTACAACGCCGCCAAGAACGATCCCTACGCCATGAAAAAGAAAGTAGTGCGAGGAGGTTCTTGGAAAGATGTCTCACAATTTATCCGTTCGGACATGCGTACTTTCGAGTTCCAGAACGAGAGCCGTTCTTACATCGGTTTCCGTTGCGCACGTACCCAAATAGGATTCTCTCGCTCCAAGGGAAAGAAATAAGCGGGAATTATAAATTTAAAGTTTTGAATCATTTAAGACAATAATACGACGATGGGAAAATATAGAAGATATAAAAACAGACTGGAGATGTTCCTCTCCAGCGAAAGAGGAAAACGAGTATTGAACTTCCTGTATAGTTGGGGTGCGTCCATCGTAATCCTCGGTGCGTTATTTAAGTTATTACATATACCATACGCTAACCAAATCCTGTTCGTGGCGATGATCACCGAGTCTATCGTATTCTTTATCTCGGCGTTCGAGCATCCGAACAAGGAGTATCATTGGGAAGATGTTTTCCCCGTATTGAAATCAAAGAACCCGATGGATCGTCCGGATTTCACCGGTACGCCGATCTCAACCATGATCAATTCTACGGATAATGTAGAAGACGATGAGATAGCCGGGGGAATAAATATCGGTTCGGCAGCGTCTAAGGCGAACGCGCAAAGAGGTGGTTCCTTGAATATCGCAGGTAATCTGGACGTGACGGAAGAAGATACCAAGAACTTATCCGAGAGCATCAAGAAATTAAGCGGAGCGGCCGAGCAAATTTCCAAGATGGCGGAATTGACGGAGCTACCCAAAAATATCTGGAGCAATTATCTGGCATGTCTGAGAACATGGAGCGTTTCAGCCAAGTGACTAATTCGCTTACGAACGTATCCGATACACTGTTGAACTCTTATAAGAGTATCACGGATAATTCCGATGGCATCAACCAAAACTCCCGTGGTTACGTACACCAGATGGAACAATTGAACCGTAATGTATCCGGATTGAATACCATCTATGAGATCCAGTTGAAGAGTATCAGTTCGCAGATCGAATCTATCGAACACATCAATAGTGGCTTGAATCGTATCCGTGAGATGTATGACGGATCGGTGGTAGATAGTTCCGTATTCCGTAACGAGACGGAAAAGATGACTCGCCAACTGGCCGAATTGAACCAAGTATACAGTCGTTTATTGCAAGCGATGACCGTGAATATGGGCTACCAACAACCGGCGCAGCCGCAACAACAACCTCAACAACCGATGTATCAGCAGCCACAACAGCCCGGTTACCAACAGCAATATCAGCAACCCTATGGTTACCAACAGCAACAACAGGCTCCGTATACAAACAACCCAATGAAGTAAAGAAATATGGCAGGAATATCAAATAATCCCAATTCTCCCCGTCAGCGGATGATCAACCTGATGTATCTGGTGTTCATCGCCATGATGGCACTGAACGTGTCGTCGGAGGTGCTGGATGGTTTTGAGTTGGTGGAAGGTAGCTTGCGAACCTCTATCGATAACTCCTCCCGCCGAAACAAGATCGTAGCGGACGAGATGGAAGCTTATTACCAAGAGAATCCCCAGAAAGTGGGTGAGTGGGCATTGAAGGCCCGTGAGGTGAAAAGAGCCTCAGATAGCCTCTATACGTATATACAAGATTTAAAGATCCGTATCGCTAAGGTAGCTGATGGCGAGAATGCCAACGTAAACAGCATCGAGCATAAGGATGATTTGGAAGCCGCCTCCCGTGTAATGCTCTCTCCTGTAAGCGGAGAAGGTAAAAAGCTGAGAGCGGAAATTGATAAGTATCGTATCTGGATGGGCGGCTTTATCGAAGATTCGGCGAAGACTGCCGTATTGGAGGCGAACCTAAGCACGACTCCCCCTCATAAAGCGGGGATCAATACCCGTACTTGGGAAGAGGCCTTGTTCGAGAATATGCCGGTAGCGGCGGCTGTTACCCTGTTAACAAAAATGCAAAGTGACGTTCGCTACGCCGAAGGTGAGGTCTTATCGAACTTATTGAATAGCGTAGACGTTGGCGATTACCGTGTGAACCAGATCACGGCGCAGGTAATCCCGGAAAGCCAGATCGTAATGCGAGGAAGCCAGTACAAGGCGAATATCGTATTATCGGCGGTAGACTCTACGAAACGTCCTACGATCTATGTAAACGGAAAAGAATTACCTTACGAGAATAAAGGAGTCTTCACGGTGAATACCGGAGCTGCCGGGACATTCCCGATCAAAGGTTATATCGAGATGCCGAATAGCGACGGCAGCATCATGCGCCGGGATTTCGAGAGCGAGTATTTCGTGACCGAGCCGACAGCTACCGTGGCCCCGACATTGATGAACGTATTATATGCCGGTATCGCCAACCCGATGCGTATCGCCGTCCCGGGTGTACCGAGCGGTAATGTGACAGCTACCATGACGAACGGCACATTAACCCGCAGCAAGGATGGTTGGGAAGCCCGCCCGTCTAAAGTAGGAACGGAAGCCGTGATCACGGTAAACGCTCGTATGGCGGATGGCCGGAACATAGAGATGGCAAAGACTACCTTCCGCGTGCGTGCCCTCCCCGATCCCCTACCTTATATCGAGTATAAGGATCAAAACGGTAACGTCCGTAAGTTCAAGGGAGGTATGATCGCCAAACGTAGCTTGGTAGAGGCTGACGGTATTCTGGCCGCTATCGACGATGATTTGCTAAATGTAAAATATACGGTATTACGTTTTGAGCTGACTTTCTTCGACTCCATGGGTAACGCTATCCCGGAAGTGGCCGAAGGAACCAACTTCTCGCAACGTCAGAAAAACTATATCCGCAATTTAAGTAAGGGTAAACGTTTTTATATCACCCGTGTAGTCGCAAAAGGTCCGGACGGTATCGAACGTACCATACCGACTATCGAAGTAATCGTAAATTAAGATTCGCAGTATGAAACATCTGTATTACATAGCCGCTTTGGCCGCCACTTTTTTAACAGCGATGCCTCTTCATGCGCAAGAAGAAGCAGAGAACGATGCTACGCAGCAACAACAAACGCGTCGCCGTTCGCCTCAAGCCAGCCGTGGGGAAAGAAACGATAAGAAAGATACCGGTTTACCCGAACTGACCGTACGGGCCCAAGATATGAACGAGCGTTTGACGCAAGAGATCGGGAACGCTCGCTGGATGCGTATTATCTACCGGCAGGTGGACTTGATGAAAGAACAGAACGCTCCGCTTTATTACCCGACCCGCCCGATGAACGGACAGATGAATCTTTTCTCCGTAATCTTCCAGCTTTTAGGTGAGAACAAGATCAAGGCCTATGAATATCTGGACGGATACGAGGAGTTTGACGAAGCCCATTTGATCAACTTCAAGGATTTGCTGGATCGCTTCTACATCCTTTATGAGGAGATACCGGGGAGAGCGGGTGAGGAACCGACTTTCGTAATCAATGAAAGCGATATACCTGCAGCCGACGTACGGTCTTACTATGTAAAAGAAGCATGGTATTTCGACCAGAATAATTCCGCTTTTGATGTCAAGATATTGGCGATTTGCCCGATCCTTACCTCTACAGGTGATATGGGAGAGACAACCATGCCTATGTTCTGGCTTCCTTACGAGAATATACGTCCGTATATCAGCAATTCATACATCATGACGTCTAATATGAATAACGCCATGACTTTTACGATGGATGACTATTTCCGTCGCCGGATGTTCGAGGGGGATATCATCAAGACCCAAAACTTGATGAATCTGCCATTGCAGGCGTATTGCCCGACACCGGATTCCTTAAAGAACGAGCAAGCTCGTATCGAAGGTCAACTGACGGGCTTTGAGAAATCACTCTGGTATCAACCGGATACGACTCAAGTAGCGGTAGACAGCAAAGCCGCGAAGAAAGCAGCCAAGAGAAGTGCCCGGAAAGACAAAGGCTCCACCAAGGAGGCCGCTCCAGAGAAAGCTGCTAAAGTAAAAGCGCCGAAAGCAGAGAAATCCGCCCCTGTGCGCAGTGTACGACGCAGAAGATAAAAAGAAGCACATATGCCTGTCATAGAGTAGAATCTATGATAGCTAAGAGAGCCTAATCTATGATAGGAAAGAGAACCTCGTCTCTGCCTTGCCATAGATTAGGCTCTCTTACATATTTCTACTTAGAACCTACCCATGTCCATTTATGCCAAATACCTTCCAACGGCCCATGTTTATGTCTTTCTGCCCACCATTTACAGAAGCGTACTTGCAAGAAGAAAAAGACGATACCGATGAACATACTGACCGTATAACCGCAGTAAGGAGCCAAATTCAAGCCGATCGGGAAATAGATCAACGCACCGAAAAAGGATTGCGACACGTAATTCGTCAAACTCATCTTCCCATACGAGCGCAAGACGGAAGTGAAACGCCTAAAGCCCTCCCATTGGTACAGTAACACGAAAGAGGAGACCAATACAAACGTGAAAGCGAATTTCTGCCACATATCAAGGACGACCCCGGCTGTCTGACGCACGATAGCGCTATCCGCCGTATCCATCAACAATACTTTCAGTTGGTATAAAGGACCGAAAGCAATTGCGGTAATTATCAAAGTCTTTATCCAAAAACGGGAATTCTCCTCCGAGGAGATAAATAGCTTCCTGCGCCCGATCAACATACCCAGCATAAACAACCCGCAGGTCTGTACATACCGGCCGGCACCAACGGCCCAGAGTAAACTAGCCTTTTGTCCCAACGTCACGTTCTGCCAGATGAAATTCCATAAATCGCCCCGCTTCGTATGCTCCGCCATTTCAGCGTACATCGCTCCTACCCCTAAATTAGGTAATTGATAATCCGGATTAAACAGGCTAGCGATGTAATGATACCACTCCACCGGCTGTAATAAAAAGATAACAGCCGTTATCAAGACAGCCTTATCGCTCCATTTACGCACGATAAACAAAACAACGCCCACGATCGCATACAGCAACAGCACATCGCCTGCCGGATAGAAAGCGGCGTTCAACGTAGCAAAGAGCGTCAGCAACAACATCCGCCAAAGAAAACGGTAACCGAAGTCCTTCCCCTTCGCCTGCTGGTTCGAATACTGTATATAAAAGGTAAAGCCGAATAACAAGGCAAAGATGGAATATGATTTCCCGGCGAACAAGCCGAACACCACCGTGAATACACCTTCATTCAATACGTTCAACCATCCCGGAAGCGTAGCCGGGTCCGGATAGACCGGATAGATAAAATGTTCCACATGATGCACCAATAAGATGGCCAAGACAGCGAATCCACGTAGCGCATCCACCACCTCTACACGAGGCGGCTTAGAGATTGTCGTTTGTTGCATATTATTTATTTGTTATTTGTTGTTTCTGTTAACCATGCTACCTTTTGATTGGACTCATGCGGTTGACCGATGATATCCGCATAAAGTTCCGGACGACGGGCATTTCGGTAACGATATCCTCCAGCCTGTCTCAATTTCTCGGGGATAGCCGTAGCGATCACGAAATCATCCCCCAGCTTACGGCATTCCGCCACGATATCGCCGAAAGGATCCAGAATCATCGAGCAACCGTTCTTGATCTCATTATAATCACGCCCGATCGGATTGGAGAATACCACATATACCGCATTGTCGTACGCCCTAGCGGGAAGCCATTTCATAAGCCAAGCACGTCCCTTCAGGCCATCGAACTCCTGTCGCAAGGAAGTCGGATCGTTTGCCCGGTTCTCCCACAACACAGGATCTATCAAACCAGCCCCGGGGCGAGGGGAAGGGGTACACATTGTCACGTGAGGCATGAAAATGATATCCGCCCCTAATAAGGCCGTGGCACGGACATTCTCTATGATATTATTATCGTAGCAAATCAATATGCCACATTTCCATCCCTTGATCTCAAAAACCACATATTGATCGCCCGGCAAGATATTCGGATTAATAAACGGATGTAGCTTGCGGTACTTTGCCTTCAAGCCATTGCCATCCACGCAAACTTGCGCTTTATAGATACGATCCCCATCCCGCTCAAAGAATCCGGCCAGTAGCGTGACGCCAAACTCTTTGGCGATGGCGATCAAGGCTTGCGTACTCTCCCCCGTGGGGATCGGTTCGGCAATAGCCAACAATTCCTCGCGAGACAAGTCCTTGGCAAACGTATATCCACAAACCGAGCATTCGTGAAAAGCCACTACATCCGCTCCCTCTACCGACGCTTTCCGGCACATCTCCCGGATGACTGAAAGATTATACACCTTATCGTTATCCCGTGTCTCGAACTGCACGGTAGCAATTTTTAATGGTTCCATGATATTTTGATTTAATTGGTTTATATATTTTTCGACTAGATTCGCAAAGATAACAATAATATACTACTTTTGCGGGATAACTTTTTCTACCGATCATGAATATCAGACAAACACGACAAGAAGATCTGGCCGAGGTAATGGCTATGTACGATTATGCACGCAGATTCATGCAAGAACATGGCAACGGCAATCAATGGATCAATGGATATCCTTCCGAGGAATTGATCTCCAACGAGATCAAGGCCAGCCATAGTTTCGTATGCGAAAATGAGCAGGGCGAGTTAGTGGGGACCTTTTGTTACATCGAGGGAATCGACCCTACTTACCTAAAGATCTATGAAGGCGAATGGCTGAACGATGAGCCTTATGCCGTGATCCATCGCATGGCCTCCAACGGTAAACAGAAGGGGATCTCCACCGAATGCTTGAAATGGGCGTTCGCTCATTGCGATAATATCCGTATCGACACGCACCGGGATAATATCGTCATGCAGAATTTATTGAAAAAGCATGGGTTCAAGCAATGCGGTATCATTTACATCTCTAATGGCACGGAACGCATCGCTTTCCACAAAATAGTAAATGCAACAAATAAAGAATCATGAAACATCCTATTGACCTAGAACATTGGAACCGGAAAGAGCATTTCCTGTTTTCGGTTCCATGGACGACCCTTTCTTTGGGCTGACCACCCAGATAGACGTGACCTCCATCTATAAAGAGGCGAAAGCGGATCATGCCTCTTTTTTCCTCTATTCCTTACATAAGATTATGACAGCCGTTAATGAGGTGGAAGAGTTCCGGTACCGGATCATCAACAACATCCCTGTCTGCTTTGACCGAATCCACGTGGGAACAACGATCGGGCGGGAAGACGGAACATTCGGCTTCGGCTTCTTCGAATATACACCGGACAGGCAACTGTTCCTTCAAAACGCACAGAAAGAGATCGAACGTGTGCAAGCTCTCACCGGCCTTTGCAAAGATAGGGAATCTGACCGGCAAGACTTAGTCCGTTTCTCCCCGGTTCCGTGGATCGCCTTCACGGAGATGAAACACGCTTCCTCTTTCCGTACAGGTGATTCTGCCACCCGCATCTCCACCGGAAAGCTGATCGAGCAGAACGGACATTGGATGCTCCCTATCTCCGTAACGGCTCATCATGGCTTGATGGACGGCAGACATGTATCGATCCTCTTAGATCGTATAGCGGATAAAGGTTAAAGACTTAGATAACAAACACCCTCGCCCTTAGAAGATCGACCATTTGCTTTTTAAGGGCAGAGGCATTCAATGGCTTAGAGGCATAAGCATCGAATCCGCTATTCATGACCTGTTCCTCGTCCGACGCAAAAGCATAGGCGGTAACGGCAATGATGGGAATGACTTCGGAGAGCTTACGGATTTCCTTGGTCGCCTCATATCCGTTCATTTCCGGCATATTGATATCCATTAATACGATATGAGGCTCATATTCCTTAAACAGCTCCACCGCCTCCTTTCCGTTCCAAGCGTGTACGATTGTGTAATCATTCTTCAGTATAGTCTCGAAAAGCTTGAAATTGCCGGCGTTATCTTCAGCGATAAGTACCGTCAACTTATCTTTCTCAACCTTTATCTTCTCAAAAATGACATCCTCCCTCACAGGTTTCTCCGGCGCTTTGTAGGGGAAGGTAAACCAAAACGTACTACCCTTCCCGATCTCAGACTCAACGCCCATCTCTCCCCCTAGATGATCGACAATCATCCGGCAGATAGAAAGTCCCAAACCAGTTCCTTGGGCGAAAGAATCCAACTTCACGAATCGGTCAAATATCGCTTCTTGTTGTTCAACGGAGATCCCCCGGCCGGTATCAGAGACATAGAAGCGCAGCATCTTTTATTTAGGCAAGAATAACCGTAGCTTATAGAGCCTTGGTCCGTAAATTTAATGGCGTTAGTCAAAAGGTTGATGATAACTTGCATCAACCGATTCTTAGCGATAGATACATAACAATCTTTCTCCTTACGCTCAAACATCAGACGGACATTTTCATTTACGACCCTTTTACTCATGGAACGTTCCAGATCGGACAATAAGGTATTGACATCCACGTCCGAATACACGAACTCCAAGGTCCCAGCCTCTATCTTAGACAAATCCAAGATATCGTTTATCAATTGGAGTAGCAACGCGTTATTATTCTCAATGATCTCGGCATATTCCTGTTTTTCCTCCAACACGTCTGTCTCGGCAAGGATATTGGAGAAACCTACGATAGCATTCAGCGGCGTACGTATCTCATGGCTCATATTAGCCAAGAAGGCCGATTTTAAGGCGATTGGACTCCTCCGCCTTGTTTTTCGCCTCCAGTAATTCTCGCTCAACCTCTTTCCGGTCGGAAATGATCAAGGAAGAACCAACCAACGTGAGAGGTTTCCCGTTCTCATCCTTTTTCTCCACGGCGGCGCAAGCTTCCACCCACTCCAGCCCGTGCAATCCTTTATTCGGATTATAGATCCGGTATTCCTCCTTTATCTTATTCACCTTACCGAGGATAAGTGACTCATAAGCCTTCCTTACCTTTTCGCGGTCTTCCTTATAGATCTTGGAGAAATACTCGGTATCGGGAACCGTCAGCTGGTTCTCGTCAAATAGTCCGGAGAAATTCACGTTCACTGCCTTATTCACGTCACAAAGAATCGTATGCTGAACCAAGTCCCACTTCCAAGGAGTGACATTCGCCACGTCCAACGACATGGACAGTTTCTGGTTCACGGTGCGGAGCACTTGCTGCGTCTTCGCTAATTCCGAAACATCAACCATAAAAATATCCACACAACCCGGGGTATTCGCTGATATGATACAAAACATTGAAGTAACAGTCTGTCGGCTTGTAGTAATATTGTGTATTATTTTTTATTTTCCGAGAAAATAAGATGACAAACTTTTAAATACCGCGACATTTGCAACGGATGAATTTCCGAGCCTTTTTCCCTATATAAGATTTGTCACACTTCAATAAAGCCTCCAATGCCGGATTTAGCTCTAAAATAACATAATCAGTGGGATACTCTTTTTCATCGAATAGGATACGTTGTTTCATATAGCAAATAGGCATACTATTGACCAATCTGCTATAATTTCGCATAAACATTATCTCTTTCTCCTGATACAATCGAATCCTATTCAATGACCGGATCCTCATGAACACAACAAAAGCAATAAATAAAAGAACACCGATCCCTGCGTTAACATAATCGCCATATTGTTCCCAAAACGTAGGAGGTCTCATATAGAATATCGTATCCGCAGGATAACCTGACGAAAACATCCCCCTATTTACCAAGACCGGATAGTTTAATACTGGATGGGGCTGATCCGGAGTTATAATGGTATTGAATACTTCATTTCTCAAAAGTCCGTTAATCGTGTTAATAAGGGTATTGGAAATATTCGACGCAGGGAAGAAAAATCCTCCCGCCATACCATTCTCCACAATATCCATATCATTCAAGGTAAAGACAGGCAGATCCGTATACGAACTGATCATGCGGTAGGTATCCGAACTTAACACCTCTTTATTACCTTGCGTATGTAACAATATCCATGAGTAATATAATATGCCTGTCTGTTTGTCCGCATTTTGCAGAATATCTATCAATTCATCAGTCTGTATATCACCGGCAGTGACCAGTTCCAATTTGACATCCGGGAAATTATTGGTTATGGCTTTATGTATGGAATTCTGGTTTTGCGCACTAATATACCGCTTATCAGAAAGGAATAAAAGTCGACGCATATCCGGATTCACTTGCTTCATAAGGGAAACTGTCTCCATGATATATTCCGGCACATAAATAATTGTCAATTCTCTCTCGGTCTCGACAATATCCGATAAGTTCTGTCGTTCTGGTTCAGGACAAGCTTTTTTGGAAAGATAATATTCCCGGGGAGCTAGATAGTCCTTCTCTACGCAAACCAAATAAGATAACTCCCCACCCCATTTCTCGTTGAGCCTGTCTTTTAACAAAGCGTATGAGCTATTACCTAGCAAAATGATTAATTTAGGGGCCTTCTTATATTTGTCCAATAAATATAAGGTAAAATCTTCCACGTCCTTCTCATTTTTCATCAGCATCACATCCATATGCTCCGTATAGGCATCAATATCCTCATTACCCGCTACCATACGTTCATAGATCGGAGTCGTAAAAATACGGCTCCAAGGCGTGGATTCCGTATAAGAATTAATAATAAGGATATAGTCCGCCTGTCCGTTATTTGATAGAGCCAAGCACTGGGATGAGATAAGTATCAACAAAATTGTTAGCAAAAAGATAGATTTATGGTAACCACCCTTTAATATCATGACCTCTTATTTATTTATACTACAAATCAAGAAAATGAGTCAAGCTTTATGCATATTACCCGGCTCTAATAAAGATCGTTCAAAGATACATAATAAATATTAACTACTACAGGATAAGGCACATAAATTACGCTACTATCCGTGAAATAGCTTTTCTATCGATCGATGAATTAAGCTTTCACTTACATCGAACCGGAATAACCATTCGATGTTTTCCTTATGAATCAGATCCATTAAATAAACATTAATTCTTTCCCAACACTTTTTAGCGAGAAGTTTTTGTTCCGATCGAAACGTTCTATGAACAGGACGAACGAACGGATCATTAAAAAATTATCACGATGGAAAGAGAACGAGAACAAGGTTCTGACCGGCTTGACACGGAGGAACGCAAAGAGTTGAACGACTCTGATTTCGGATTACCCGAAGAACGGAAATATCCTATGCCGGACGCCACACACGTACGGGCGGCTGAATCCTATTTTCGATACGCTACCGATCAGCAAAAGCCAGAATTGGCTCGTAACATCTTGAGAAAAGCCAAAGAATTCGGAGTTGATGTCGGAAGTCCGGCAATCTTAGAGTGGGCAAACCGACACTGACACCCACTTTGATCTCTTATTCACCAATATAACCGTATGTGTTTGGTAGCACATACGGTCATAGCAGGTTATTTACGCACCTGCAAAAAGCGTTTTGTCAAAGATCTGCGAACCGGCTCGTCATAGAGTTTCAAACTAATGTAAGCCAACACGATACTTCCGACAACTAATGCCACCGCCTCCGGCCATGCTTCCGCGAATGTAAGATTCTCCTTCTTCACCCACCCAAAATACAAGTATATAAGTGGATAATGTACCATATACAAAGGATAAGAGATATCCCCCAAGAATTTACAGATACGGGCGGAATGCTTATCGGTTGTTTTCCCGGAAGCCCCCAGATAAACAAGCATAGGGAATATTAGGATCGCACATACGGAATCATAGATACCGTTCATCCATAAAGCCTCGCCATTACCGACATATGGCATGGAGAGTAAAACGACGATCGCCAAGCTGCATATCCAAAAAGCTCCTTTGACAGGAATGGGCTTAAAAACGCGCGACATTAATAATCCGATAGAGAAAGAAAATAACACACGCAAGAAACCACCGATCAGATTGTATTCTTCCATCGTCCACCCCACACCCAGATGGCCCGCACCGGAAAAATTGAATATAGCGAACGAAGCCAATCCGATTCCCGCCAACACGACAAGCGCCGTAAGCGCCTTCGTTGACATCCGACGAATAAACAACGCATACATAATATTCCCGATATACTCAAAGAACAAAGACCAACTAGGCCCATTCAAGGGATACATCTCTCCATTCCCGCGGATCTCAGGCCCGGAGCCGGGTACAGCCGGTATCAAAAAAAGGTTGATAAGCAAAGCTAGCATCACCATGGATATGGAGACCTGCGTGCCATCCCACTTCTCACACCCTTGTATACAAAACGCGATAACTCCCAAAACAGCTCCAAGGACAACCATCGGATGCAAACGGATCAATCGACGTTTGATAAAATCCTTTGTCGTCATGGTTTTCCACCGGTCGTCATAGGCATAACCAATCACGAATCCCGATAGAATAAAAAAGAAATCAACGGCTAAAATACCCGTGATTAAATCGTTGGTCGATAGGACTCGTCGCAAAGGCTTCGAATACATGATAAAATATAACCATTAGCGCGGCGACACCTCTCAATCCATCAAGAAGGTCATAATGAGGTTTTGTGTCCGCAAATGCGGCCGCTGAGATTTTTGAGTTTGACATTAATTGTTTGAGCTTATTTTTGATATTACTATTACTTCTAATTCCCGCAAAAAATACAAAAAGACCCCATCTTTCACGTTATTAGACAGTTCTTTTTTCATTAGTTACACATAAATAAGGTCGCAAAATACGAAGTCCCCAGCAAAGCTTACGCCTGCCGGAGACTTGTTTCTTTATCCGTACTCCATCCTCACGGAGGTACTTACGGACCTCTTAATTTATTACTTTAGTATTAATATTAATCCAACTCCCGCCTGTTCATCCGTCACGGATTACTTGGGATCGAAACCCTCACGGGAATTGTTGATTATCTTATTTCATTATTCCTTTATTGAATATCCTTATTTTACAGCTACTTTCACTGTCTCGTTACCTACCGTTACGAATACTACACCAGCAGGAGCGGCGATAGTAGCGTTGTCGGAAGTAAGAACTGTCTCAGCAACTGTCTGGCCTAATACAGTACGAACGTAAGCAGTCTCGCCTGCGGCACCTTGGATAGTTACGACACCGTTACCGGCTACAACTACGATAGAAGATTCTTTTGCGTCGATAGATTCGTTGGCTGTCGGAACCTCTGTGCCAAGCGTGAAGACCATTGCTTTTTCTGGATTTGTTGTTAAACCTAACATACCATTCAAAGCATATACATAAGCTGTCTTATAAACATCACCCTCTTTGACCTTTCTTTGAGAAGAAACGAAATATTCATCATCTCCCTCCGCAAGTGTGATATTAAATTTGAACGCATCCAATCGATCTGTTGATTTCACGCTCTTGTCATCGTTAAGCTCCTTAACAACCTTAACGGTCTCACCTTTCACGATAGTAGTGATTGTATCAACCCCCGTAAGGATAGCCGGGCGGAAGATAACCTTCGTCTCAGACTTGCCTGAACCTTCCAAATAATATTTCTCGTCCGTATATTGTTGCGCAGAACCTTCAACGAAATAATGCAAAGAATCTGTCGGATTGAACATGAACATTCTCTCAGCCGGTTTTTCCTCACCTTCAGCCACCTCAATACCCTTAGAGATATAGAATGACGGAGTCTTAGCCTTGCTATCCGCTGTATCTAACCAGAAGATCATGCTTTCAGCGGACAAGATGCCCTCGTTGAAGCCATTCTTATTCAACTGATAGTTGATAGAGCCTAACATATTGTCGAAAGAAGCGTGACGAGGTTTAGCGGCCAATGACGGGTTGAACGGATTAGCGTCCAAAACCTCAACGTTAGCGTAAGCCTCATTCAAGGCTTTAGCTGCCATATAACGATCACCATCGAAAGAAACCTTCAAATCTGTTGTTCCAATTTTTGCTGTTTTCGCATTTGAACCAGTGGAACCCTCATAACTAAGCTTACCGTCTGTTACATCCTTCACCGCAACTAAAGAATAAGCGCCAGCGGCATTCTTAACAACAGCGAACTCTGTAGCGGCATCAGCAGCCTTATCTCTAGATGCGGCAGCGCCAAGATATTTAGCATCATCACCTTTGGCTTCCGTATAGCGTAAAACATAAGTCGGAACAACCAATGTATCGCCATCAGCCTTCATGACAACCTCTCCCTTATCATTCAAATAAGCGAAAGCATTTGTGCTTATCACATAATCCTCAACACCTTGCAGAGATTTAGTAGAATGATCTTTCG
>ENA-OQJN01000585-OQJN01000585.1-human-gut-metagenome-genome-assembly--contig:-NODE-585-length-14286-cov-3.124373_pt1 | contig 14286 bp, 14 predicted proteins | sample MGYA00242610_ERZ504777 | MGnify/ENA primary metagenome ERZ504777 (study PRJEB26092, sample SAMD00036350) | human gut metagenome | host: Homo sapiens | study: EMG produced TPA metagenomics assembly of... | reverse complement strand
AACGTTCCGTTGTCAAGGAATCCCTTTTTTGATCGAGGCACCTAACTGGACTCCGGATGGTAATTGGCTTGTATATAATAGTGGAGGAAAATTATATAAGCTCTCTCCGGAATCTCCGGGAGAGCCGCAATTAATCAATAGCGACTACGCGACCCGTTGCAACAACGACCATGTGATCTCCGCGGATGGGAAGCAAATAGCGATCAGTAACGGAACGAAAGAAGATGGCCGGTCGCGTATCTATACCCTGCCTTTCGAAGGAGGTGTTCCCCGATTGATTACCCCACTCGGTCCTAGCTACCTACACGGGTGGAGCCCCGACGGAAAACAACTCGCTTATTGCGCCGAGAGAAACGGTAATTTTGATGTTTACGTCATTCCTGCCCTAGGCGGAGAAGAAAAACGTCTTACGACAGCCGAAGGTTTGGACGATGGCCCCGAATACTCACCTTGCGGACAATATATCTGGTTCAACTCCGTACGTACCGGGCTTATGCAAGTCTGGCGCATGAAGGCGGATGGTTCCGAACAAACCCAGATGACATTCGATGAGACCCGAAATTCTTGGTTTCCCCACATCTCTCCGGATGGAAAACAAATCGTTTTCATCACCTATACAAAAGGTGATCTGGAACCCGGACAACACCTCGCCAATAAAAACGTAGAGTTACGCCTTATGCCAGCCGAGGGCGGAGAACCTAAGACTTTAGTCAAACTATTCGGCGGGCAAGGTACGATAAACGTAAACTCTTGGGCACCCGATAGCAAGCGATTCGCTTTCGTCAGTTACCGGTTAAATTGACTCGTTCCCGTCTCTCCTGTATTCGGAAGGAATAACCCCTGTCTGCTTAATAAACGCACGACGGAACGTACTGATAGAATGGAAGCCCGAACGTTCGGCTATCTCTTGTATACTGGCCAGAGGTTCGGCTTCCAATAAACGTTTGCTTTCCTCTACCCTGAAATGGTTTACGTAATCCGAGAAGGAACAACCTAATTCTTTATTAAACAATTGGGATAGATAAGAGCGGCTCATCGGGAAGATCCGCTGTAAATCCGTTAAGCGTAAATCTTCCCGTAGATAGGGCTTTTCACGTTCAAACCACGCCTGTACTTCCTCAACATACCTTTGGCGTATGATGCCTTTCTGTTCCTCACTACCTTGATCATCATCCGTATCCTCCTCCAAATCGGGTAATCCCCATCCGCTCTCGAATGTGTGATCCAAATGGATAACCTTTAGGAACAAGGCCTTATAAAAGAAATAGTACCATAAAACCAATAAAAACGTTTTGTCGATTACATATAGGCTAACCCGATCCGTAAACAACAATACCAAATAAAAAATATACATAGAAGAAAGGATCAGCATGGTCTTTTTCAACCAGTCCAGATCATAATCTTCCGGGTCCGATACATTTTCCCTTAAATACACCTTAAATCCCTCACTATAGCGCAAGATCAGATAAATAGGAACGATCATATACAGAAGCGTGAAAAATAAAATCAAAAGCCTTATAACCACATCCAGATTCAAGGTATCGAATACCTCGCCAAAAGAGTTATAACGATGAATATTTCCACCGGATAGCCGGTAAATCAAAAAAGAAATACCCAATACCCATATCGGACTGGTAAAAATAAAGAAACGGCGAACGGTCATATAGCAAGGTCGTAACACTTCTATCACGTAACAAGCTAATGTAGCTACCACAATACATCCCATAATCAGCACATCCGGATGAAATATCTCTTTTGAATCCTCTAAATACAGGTTAACCGATACTCGTACCGCCGCTAAAAACGCCCATAATAACATACTCCACCCCAAAATCTGTTTTGCCCTATTCTCACGGGCCCGTAGTAGCAGGGTAATACCACCAAAAACACAAAAGCCTAATATCTGTAAGCTTAGTAGAAACTGAATTTTATCCAACATAATAACACTACCTCCTATCTATTAAACAATACGCCCCCCCGAATGTTCTTTTTGACTCCTCAGTTAACAATATGAACGCCTTAGACAATTTGAACGATCTAATTTTATACGATTTCACCGACGTTTTAGACCGTATGCACCTCCCTTTCCCCTTAACCACCCGATATTTGCATCCAGAAGTTTCACACAAAAATAAGTAAAATAATGAGAAATTTAGTACTCTTTACCAGTATGATTTTAAGCTTTTGGGGTTGCTCCAACGACAAAGACTTCGGAGGTCTTGAGAATATCGGCTGGAATGAAAAACCACTCCAAATAACGACTCGTATCCTAACTACAAAATCCACCAATTTTATACAAGAATTTAAAGAAGGCTCTATGCTCGGACTACAAATCACGTCCGGTACAGTCGACGATTTATACAATGGCATATCCACTTATAAAAACGTAAGCGTAAAAGCTTATAGAGTGAATGGAAAAATCCGGTGGCAACAGAGTCCGGAAGTGATCCTTGACTCTAATGAAGCTACGATATACGCATATTATCCATATCAAGAAGATATAAATTTTAACGCCCGGCAGATACCTGTTAAACTGGCCCCGAACGCATTGGAAACCGATGATTATATGTATGGAACCCATGCGATCGGACAAAAAGCGGTCAACAGTACCTCGCCACTTGTATTACTCAGCATGAATCATGCCCTATCGCTTATATCTTTCCAGCTGAACCTAAGCAAAGGCAAGACAGGTGCCTTTATTATAAGTTCCGTTCAAGTAGGAAATAAGCCCGGTGGAACAACTTTAGTCAGCGAAGGAACCCTCGATATCACGACGGGCGATATCATCGGTTCTACCGCCCGTAGCACGTCCGCATCCACGGTATTATCCTTGACGAATCCGGTTACCCTCATCAACGAGAAATATTGTGATCCTATGCGGCTCATGGTAATTCCACCTTCCGGCACGATCGGAACCGGAGACGTGGAGACCTTATTCACGATCAACGGAGAAACCTACAAATTTGACATACCCGCTAACACCCAATGGGAAAAAGGGAAAATATTTATATAAGCTAAGCTTTAACGGAAGGTCGTTACAATTGCGAGACGTCTCTATCACAGACTGGTTACCGGGTAACGACGAAGGATTGATTGGCAATATCATGTAAGTTTTTTATGTTGTGGTTATTAAGGTGTAATGCCGTGGCAAGCTTTGATCCGTTTGCCACCGGCAACTACACTGAAAATAACAATTGGCTCTATCATTCCGGCGAATTAGACCATCGGGGTCACTACCCGTACGATGTGTTTTTCATTCAGCCGACTCTATATATTCTCTCAATAAGAGAAACAACGGGTCTCGTCCAAATACCCTTTTACATTCAAGGGTTATCATTCCCTCTCAACTTATCGCCAAAAACACTCTTCTATTTGACTATTACAAGGACGAGACCCGTTTAATAATAACTTTATATCTCTTGGATATATTGATTATTATAGTATACAATAAAGCAGGTTACTTTGCGTATTAAGAGGATAAAACAATCGTTACTATATAATATATAAAAATATCATTTTATAACAGGAATAATAATTAATAGTAATAGAATAATAAACTATATTGGCTCAAATGTTTATTGTTTGAAAGGTTCCATTAAAACATTAGACAAAATGAACAAATTATTATTAATTACGATCTTGTTAATCATCTTTACCGGATGTCATGAAAATCAGCAGTGGATGTCCAAAGAGAAATCAACCGCACGAAAGTCAGTTCTTGAAATGACCACCCGGTCCTATACGGCAGGTTCTTCAGTATTCACCGAAATTCTGCCCGAAGGGTCCGAAATAGGATTATTTATAACCTATGGTAATCAAGACAGTTTATATAAAGGCGCATCTCTTTATAAAAACGTAAAATCAAAGGCTGTAGGCTCATCAAAAGGTTCTTTAAAATGGAAACAAACACCGCAGGTATTCCTTAGATCTAATCGACCAGTCATGATCTACGCTTACTCACCTTATAAAGTACAAATACCGTTAGATCCTACCTCCATACCGATCAAAATATCCCCAATCGCGGCGGAAACCCCCTCTTATGAATATGGGAGGCTCTCGCAAGGCCAAAAAGAGGTCAACCGTAAATCTCCGCTCGCGAAACTCTCCATGAATTATGCATTATCACTTCTCTCATTCGAAATATATCAAGATTCGGACATCAACGGGCTATTCAAGCTAACCTCCATACAGATCGGTAACCGTGCGGGAGGTAATACCTTGCAATATACCGGGACAATGGATATCGTAACCGGAAATATCAAAGGAACTCCCGGGGCATATAAAGCCACTTTACTTACAATAGATCCATCCGTAACTTTACGACACGCGAAAGCGGAGGAGCAAAATATCCGTATAGTCCCTACCTACTCTCCTATCCGGGAAAAAGAAGTTGAGGCGATCTTTACTATCAATGGAAGAACTTACAAATACATCATTCCGGAAGGCACCTGCTGGAATAAAGGATATAAATATTCCTATAAGTTATATTTCGATGGTAAAGATATCAGGTTACACGATTCCGTCGCCTATATATGGACACCTAAACTGAAGAAAAAATAATCAGTATATAAAATAAGAGTACTAATCTATGGAACTTTTCATTCTTACCGTAAAGCCTATCGAGAATAAATACGCCCGGACTCTAATCTTTTTTGCCTATTTTTGTAACAAACAAATCCCTTATCCCGTCTTCTTTGTGAAAGCCCCCACTCTAAGGCGCACGGACGAAGGGCGATCCAAAAACATAGTATTAACGAAAAAGTCAATTACAATGAAAAGATTACTAGCGTTACTGGCCATCCTCCTTATCAGCCAAGTAGGATACGGGCAGCAGAAGATGGATCAATTATTCAATGCTTTCCGGGGTGAAAGCGATGTTACTTCCGTAAATATCGGAAACATAACGATGAAGCTAGCCAGCCTGTTCACCGAGACAATGGGAGTAAACGGTATAGATATCCTTGAATTTGATAATTGTGCCCAAGAGGTGAAAGACCGACTGTCTACCGCCATACGGAACCTGAGAGATCCTGATTATGAGACGATGGTCACGGCAAATGAAAGGGACAGTCGCACGAAAGTTCTTGTCAAAATAAAAGAGGATATGATCCGTGAACTGGTCATATTCACGACAGGAAGCGACAATGCGTTAATCCGTATCAAAGGAAAGATCAGCCCGTCCGATCTAGACCGGGTAATCAATGAGCACAAAACTGGAAATTATTAAGGGCGATACTGATGGACGTTGATGTTTTTAAACAACGGTTCCTACCCTTTCATCCTAAACTCTATCGGATCGCTTATGCCTTATTAGACAATAAAGCGGATGCGGAAGACATACTTCAAGATGCCTATTGCAAATTATGGAATAAAAGGGATGAGCTGGGAGATATCCAGAATCCGGAAGCATTTTCCATAACATTGGTCAAAAATCTTTGTCTGGATTTCCTGCGCTCGCCCAAAGCAAGCCGAAGAGACAACGAAGAGGCATTGGAGACCGTTCTATTAACGACCGACTCCTCGCCGGAAAAGGAATTGGAAGAAAAAGAGGATATCCGGCGTATACAAGAACTGATAGAACAGCTCCCCGAGAACCAGAGGCAGGTAATCCGCCTGCGTGGTATTGAGGATTGTTCCTATGAGGACATTGAACAGATTACAGGGCTTAGCTCCTCTAATATAAGAACATTACTTTCCCGGGCACGCAAATTGATCCGGGAGAAACTAGAAAAAGCAAGTTGTCATGGATGATAAAAAGATAGATGAACTAATAAACAAGGCACTCCAAGAGGATTTAGCCTTACCGGAGGGACTTTCCGAAAGGCTGGAACGACAAATCGACTTCCTAGCCCAAGAAGAGATATCTCCCCGAGTCTCACGAAGACGTTCCTTCTATTGGATAAGCGGAATCGCCGCCGCTATTCTTGGCGCCCTATTCCTCATCTTCACGGAGACAAATCGTCCGGCTCCCGTTATGGCCGATACCTTTACCGATCCTGAAGAGGCAGCTGTCGTAGCCCAAAATGCCTTGGCGTTCATGTCTAGGAATTTAAACAAAGGTCTCGGGCAGGTCAATGAAGCCAGTCAAGAGATCACAAAAATAAACAAGATCGTAAATAAACATTTAAATGATTAATACAATGAGACTCAAACAACTATATACAATACTGCTTCTCTGCTGCGTGAATATCTGTTTTGCCCAGAACAAGCTTTTCGACAAATATGCGGATATGGACGATGTTACTTCCGTATATATCTCCAAAAAGATGTTTCAGATGATGCCGGTCATGGAAACCGCCGGACTCAACCTTGCCAACCTGAAAGGGAAAATAGAATCCCTGCAAATACTCACCACCCAAAAAGCGGATTTAAGGGAACGAATGCGAGGTGAGTTCAAAGCCTTGATCGGAAAGGATCATGAAGAACTCATGCGAGTAAAAGATGGAAAGACCAAAGCCAATTTCTACGTCAAGCAACAAGGAGAACTGATACAGGAGTTGATCATGATAGCCGACATGGACGACGGGAGCTTCAGCGTCATGCAATTGTTAGGGCGTTTTACGCTCCAAGATGTGCAGGAAATTACCAGTGAGATCAACAAATAATAGGATAATTTCGTGAAAACCATCGGCTTTTTATAGTATCTTCACCACCATAAGTTAAACAAAAATCATACGCGTATGAAAAGATTCATTTTTACAGGGATAATCATCCTGTTTGTAATGGCTGGATGTGGAGGCGACCATTCATCGACCGATGGTCTTATAACCGTGGATGTAAACGATAGTTATTCAACCAAAAAAGAGTTGGTCCTTCAAGACTTCATGGATATGGAGTATATTCCGCTGGAAACAAACGATGAGTTTATCAATCGGGCATGCGTGCAGGCGGTTGGCGAGAAATACATAATCGTGACAAACTTTTACGATGATGGCAATATTTTCGTATATGGCCGGAACGGAAAAGCTATTCGCAAAATAAATCGCAAGGGACAAGGTGGAGAAGAATACGTGTCTATGAGATCGGTTTCGTTAGATGAAGAAAACGAAGAGATTTTCGTAAATGATTTTCATGCGAAAAAGATAAGGGTCTATGATTTGGAAGGAAATTTCAAACGAAGTCTGAATCAAAGAAGCGAGAAAAGTTCGTTTTACGTGGAAATGCTTGATTATGACAAGGACAACTTGATTTGCTATGATAAGTTTAATTTTGAGGTACCGTTCTTGCTTGTGTCGAAGCAAGATGGAAGTATAACGAAAGAAATCACGGTTCCATATAAAGAGAAGCAATTATTCCATATCGTTGAAAGACTTTATGATAAAGGAGAAACAAGAGCAGCTGGACCAGGTCCGTATAACAGTATAATTCCTTTTAAGGGTAATTGGATTCTATTTGAGGCCTCTTCAGATACGGTATACACCTTAATGCCTGATTACAGTTTGCGCCCGCTTATCGCACGAACACCCCCTATCCACACCATGGATCCGGGCGTTTTCGTCGTCTTAAGATTGATTTCCGATCGTTATTATTTCATGGAAAGCGTAACGAATATATATGATTTTAACACCGGAGAAGGTTTCCCGAGAAAGTACTTCGCATACGATACGCAAGAAAAGAAATTTTTCAACTATATCACATACAACGATGATTATTCTTATAAGAAAGAAATCTATATGGTGACATTTCCTCCCATCAATTCAAAAGGCGAATTGTGCTCTACCATCAATGCTTCCGAACTTTGCCAGGACTATAAAAGGGGAAAGCTGAAAGGCAAACTAAAAGAGGTGGCCGCGACATTGGAAGAGGATGACAACCGGGTGGTAGTGTTGGTGAGACCTAAAAAGTAAACGATTACCAATCATCGGTAATACGATCAAGCGGATTATTTCCCCGTAATAATCCGCTTAATCTCACTCAGTTTGTTCAAGGCTTCCAAGGGGGTAAGATTATTCACGTCCAAGTTCTTGATCTCATCCCGTACTTGGCTCAACACCGGATCATCCAACTGGAAGAAACTCAGCTGATACCCCTCGGCGGCAGAGGCGATCGCTTTTACAGGCTTACCCGTAATACCCTCCTGACGATTCTCGGACTCCAACTGCTTCAAGATCTCATTCGAACGCTTCACGATGCTTTTAGGCATACCGGCCATTTTCGCCACGTGGATACCAAAGCTATGCTCGCTTCCTCCCGGTATCAACTTACGCAAAAATATCACCTTATTCCCTACTTCCTTGACCGATACGTTATAGTTCTTGATCCGCTTAAAGGCACGCTCCATCTCGTTCAGCTCGTGGTAATGGGTAGCGAACAGCGTTTTCGCCTTCGCATTCGGGTGCTCATGAATATATTCCACGATCGCCCAAGCGATTGATATGCCATCGTAGGTACTGGTACCCCGCCCTAACTCGTCGAAAAGCACCAAGCTCCGGGAAGTCATATTATTTAATATATCGGAAGCCTCATTCATCTCGACCATAAAAGTAGACTCACCCACCGAGATATTATCCGAGGCGCCTACACGGGTAAATATCTTATCCACGATACCGATATGGGCGCTCTCGGCCGGAACAAAGCAACCGATTTGCGCCATGAGCGTAATCAAGGCTGTCTGACGCAATAAGGCAGACTTACCGGCCATATTCGGACCCGTGATAATGATGATCTGTTGTTTCTCGTCATCCAGATAGACATCATTGGCGATATAAGGTTCTCCCAAGGGCAGTTGTTTCTCGATTACCGGGTGGCGACCTCCCTTTATGTCGATCTTGTCGGAATCACTCACGACCGGACGGATATACTTATTCGCCTCCGCGGCCTTGGCGAAAGATAAAAGGCAATCGATACGCCCGATCAAGTTCGCGTTCATCTGGATAGGCGGAATATACTCCGTCAAGGCCAATACCAGCTCATTGAAAAGGCGGGTCTCCAGAGCAAGGATCTTTTCTTCCGCCCCTAATATCTTCTCCTCGTATTCCTTCAACTCCTCGGTAATATAGCGCTCGGCGTTCACCAAGGTCTGTTTACGGATCCAATTCGCCGGGACTTTATCCTTATGGGTATTACGTACCTCTATATAATAGCCGAAGACGTTGTTGAAAGCGATCTTCAAGCTTGGGATACCCGTCAATTCGATCTCGCGCTGCTGTACCTTCAACAAATAATCCTTGCCGGAATAAGCGATGGCACGCAAGTCATCCAATTCCTCGTTGACACCCTTCGCTATAATTCCTCCCTTATTGACCAACGAAGGGGGATCGTTATTAATCTCTTTCTCAATCCGGTCGCGGATCAAGGCGCAAGCGTTTAATTCGCTCCCCGATCCGGCATAAGCTGGGTTCCCCGCTCGCCATACATGCCTCCTTGATCGGCTCGATCGCACGAAGCGCGACCTTTAGCTGAACCACCTCACGAGGAGATACACGGCCGACAGCCACCTTGGAGATAATACGTTCCAAATCGCCGATCTGCTCCAACTGCGTATCCAGCAACTCCTTTGTCTCCGGTTCACGGAAGAAATAATCCACGACCTCTTGGCGTTCTTGGATCGGTTTTACATCCTTTAGCGGGAATAGTATCCACCGGCGAAGCATACGAGAGCCCATCGGCGAGATCGTCTTATCGATCACGTCCAACAAGCTTGTTCCCTCATCGTTCATCGTACCCACCAGTTCCAAGCTGCGTACCGTAAACTTATCCAAGCGGACGTATCGATCCTCCTCGATACGGGATAAAGCGGTGATATGGGAAATATGCGTATGCTGGGTCTGGTCCAGATAATACAGAATCGCCCCGGAAGCGATAATACCTAATTTCAAGTGTTGTACGCCAAAACCCTTCAAGTTCTTCGTCTCGAAATGCTTCAACAGGCGATCCTCGGCGGCCGAGGTCGTAAAGATCCAGTCATCCAGCTCAAAGATAAAGAAACGAGGACCGAAAGCCTCCTCGAAACGCTTCTTGTTTCCCCGTTCGATCAACACTTCCTTCGGGGAAAAATTATTGAGTAATTTGTCGATATAATCGATGGAACCCTCCGCTGTCATGAACTCGCCGGTAGAGATATCCAAGAAAGAAATACCACATACCTCCTTGGCGAAATGGATAGAGGCCAAGAAATTATTCTCTTTATGATTCAGTATATTATCATTGATGGAAACACCGGGAGTCACCAATTCCGTAATACCCCGCTTCACCAGTTTCTTCGTCAACTTAGGGTCTTCCAGCTGGTCGCAAATAGCCACACGCTTTCCGGCCCGCACCAACTTCGGCAGATAAGAATCCAAGGCATGATGTGGAAATCCCGCCATCTCAACATGCTGCCCTACGCCATTCGCACGTTTGGTCTGTACGATACCCAGTATTTCCGCGCCAATCACGGCGTCCTCGCCATACATCTCGTAAAAGTCTCCAACCCGGAATAAAAGGATAGCGTCCGGATGTTTCGCTTTTATATCGAAATACTGCTTCATCAAAGGGGTTTCCACAACTTTTGCCACGATAGTAATCTTTTAAATGCGTTTACGAATTAATCCGCACAAAGGTACTATTTTTTTCTATCCGTTTACTTTCTTATAATCCGCTAGAAAAGTAGCTAGCCCACTATCCGTTAACGGGTGTTTCAATAAGCCTTTAATGGCGGACAAAGGACAAGTAGCCACATCCGCCCCGGCCTCCACGCATTGGATGATATGCTGGGTGCTACGGATAGAAGCCGCTAAAACTTGGGTATCATAATCATAATAATCATACATTTCCACGATCTTACGTACCAGCTCTATCCCGTCGCTGGCAATATCATCCAAACGCCCGACAAAGGGCGATACATACGTAGCCCCGGCCTTAGCCGCCAATAACGCCTGACCGACAGAGAAAACCAGCGTACAATTCGTACGGATGCCTTTTCTGGTGAAATATTTTATCGCTTTAATCCCCGCTTCGATACAAGGTACTTTAACGACTATATTAGGATGTAAAGCTGCCAACTCCTCCCCTTCTTTTATCATGCCCTCTAAGTCGGTAGCGATTACCTCGGCGCTTACATCCCCGCCCACGATCTCGCAAATTTCCAAATAGTGTTTCCGTTGATTTTTCCACCCCCCGGATTCCCTCTTTCGCCATTAAGGACGGATTAGTCGTCACGCCATCCAATACTCCCAATTCATTCGCTTCCCGGATCTGGTCCAGATTCGCCGTGTCAATAAAAAACTTCATAGCTTTAAACTTTAATGTTACGTATTTGTATAACCCTTCTGATTCGCTATTAGTTCTAAATCAACCGTCTCAATCCCCTACTAATTCCATATACAAGTCGTTAAGCCGTTTGTGGAGATATAAAACAGCGTATTTTTCCGGGATAGGTATGCTTCTTGATACGATCTATGATCTTAGGGAGACGATCGAGAAGAAGATATATTTTATTTTACAGACAAAGTATATTTCCTATCGATCCATTCGGCCAATGAAATACCGCCCAATTCTTCGATAGTCTCTTTCCTTTTATAAGGTTTTAGTTGATGAATACGTTTCCAAATATCATTAAGCCAGACCTCATATCGGTTAGGCAACATAAGTTCTGGACGGAATTCCGATATATCTAAGTCTAAATCATCACTATTAAGAAGATAGTTCTTTATTAAAGTCGCAGATTCTAACAACTCACCAACCACATGCGGTAAAGGAAAAGGCAGAAGTTCATCATTCAGTTTCAATTGTTGGCCCCCTGCGGAAAAAGTGTCCCGCATATGAAAATTAACAACAGACCGGCGCATACATAACCATAAGGCAGCATTCTCATAATTCCCACTCACTACTTCCGGGAATAAAATAAATATCTCCGCTTTTAGTCTCTTATTCCTTTCCGGATCCGCATATTCTCCATTATCCACCCACAGGCTTATATTCATATCCGTATGCTCCTCCAAACTTTCCTCAGCGGAAGTGCCCAACCACCAAGGCATAGCTTTCTTTTTGGCTTTAATGGCTTTTTCCCTATAATATTTTCGAACGATCTCTATAGAATCCGGAGCATTCCTTAATTGATCATAAGCAACTCCCATCTTACTAAAAATAGTCTGCTCTTTCGTTAATTCCATATTAATCAAATAACGGGGAGAATGGGTAACAGCTATATCGGAGAGACAATCCTCATAAGGACGGCACTTAAACTCCGCCGTCTTACCTCCCAGTTTGCCGAAGAGCATATAGATATTTTCTACATTCTTATCACGTGTAGACTCCACGATGCTACTTCCCGTAGATGTCCAATGATTCTCTTTTGTAGATTTTACCTCAACCCCATAATATTTCTCCGCGATAATATCTGGAAAATATTGGGCGGAAACCAAGCGTATCTCCTCCACACGGAAAGGAGTTCTACCGCAAAGTTCTTTCATCACGTTCACTACTACATTTTCCAGTTCCTTACTCTTACAATCGCAATACGTACCCGGAATAGCAGCTGCTTTTTCATTCAAGTATGATTCCAGCATAAACATAAAATCCGCAAAAGCCTCATCCGCTTTTTGAAGATTTCTATTACGCACAGTAATAATATTCTCCTCTTCCATATTATCTCTTTTTAAAATACAACGGCCATAAAGTCTGTATGCGATTCGCTATATGATACGCTAATACTGGAGGAACCGCGTTACCGATCACCTTATAAGCGCCTGAGGCACTTAACTCAAAACGTGTACTGTTCTTTTTATGGGAGACAAACGTATAATCCGGCGGAAACGTCTGTATCAAAGCACATTCTCGAGGAGTTAAGCGACGTTCTTGTAAACCGGCGTCTAATTCTTCCGTAATAACGCCCCCATGCTCCCGGGATAAACGACGGTATTCTATATTTCCATGATGCTCGGAACGAATCGTTGGGCCAATATTATCCAGCGCGATCTCCTTTTGGCCTTGACAATGAGCTCCCATATATTTCGCCTGTGAATAATACCGCTGGGATGGATCTTCTGTCCTATCCGGTTCCTCCAATCCTACAAATACATCCCGACAAACCACCGGTGGCAATAGTTTCTTATCTTCCACGGTGCAAGCATGTGTCGGACTCGGATAAGGATCGTAAGCTTTGGGTATCTTCTCCTCTTGAAGCGCTCTTAAAGCCTTAACCTTTAACGCGGACTTACGTATCCCGATAAAAATCACACGCTCTCTAGACTCCGGAACCCCATAATTGCCCGCATGTAAAACTTGAGGATCTAAAACAATATATCCATCCCCAGCCGCATGGGCGAAGTCTCTCTGAATAATACTTTTCACGTCTCCCAGATTCACCAGTCCCTTCACGTTCTCCGCGATAAATATCTTGGGTCTCGTAATATCGATCACCTGCTTCATCCAATAGTAAAGTTTACCCCTCGTCTCTTCCGAGGCCTCATCGTCCTCACGCAATTTCCCGGTATGATCCTTATTCGACTCAAATCCCAAACGTTTACCAGAGACACTGAAATCCTGGCAAGGAAAACCTCCCGTGACGACATCTATATTTTTAGGGAAAACTTTTTTCCCCGCTCGATGCTCTTTCACCAAGTCTACGATACTCTTTGTATTATAAACGTTTTTATCATATCCGAATCGATCCATATATTGAAGCCAAGCGGTTTGTGCCTCTTTCAATATATCATTCGCAAAGACCGTTCGAAAACGATTCTTCTGTAAACGAACCCAGTGTTCATCGATAACCTCTTGAACCCAGGTACTTTGAGGAGATATAGACTTACGATGACATATAAAATCCCCCTCGAATCCTAAATCCATGCCCCCACATCCAGAGAACAGGGACAAGACCCGTAGTTCATTTGATGTATCAACCTCCTTTTCACTCATTTTCATATTCGATCCTTACTATAAGATATGCTTAAAGAACCACAAATTTACGAAGAATTTCTAATTTTTTTGTTTTCATAGTCAATTGATTTTGATTCGGCATCCACTATTGGATAGTTTGTCAAAGATAGTTCTTAATCACGAGAGAGACAATATCGCAAACAAAAAAATGCCTCAATAATTCTTGAGAATCTATATACATTATACAAGCAAAAGCCATGCATAGAATTATCTCTCTACACATGGCTCTTTTCACGTACTCTTTTCTTATAGGCAGTTATTCATCTTTGTTTTGGTTCCAAATAAAACATTATGTGTTTCTATACTTTATTATTCTATCATTTCAAAACAAAAGGAACATATACAGAGAGCATCAAATCCGAAAGATGTCCACGACGGCCATTAGCCGGTCCGTTATTGAAATGCTTCAAGGTATTGAAACAGCCA
>ENA-OQJN01000584-OQJN01000584.1-human-gut-metagenome-genome-assembly--contig:-NODE-584-length-14317-cov-2.322128_pt1 | contig 14317 bp, 16 predicted proteins | sample MGYA00242610_ERZ504777 | MGnify/ENA primary metagenome ERZ504777 (study PRJEB26092, sample SAMD00036350) | human gut metagenome | host: Homo sapiens | study: EMG produced TPA metagenomics assembly of... | reverse complement strand
TTTGTGGTCGGTAGGCCAGATTCCAAGGGGAGTCATGATCGGGTCGGAGGTCTCTTCCGTCTCTCTTTGCCCACGGAGGATGTCACCTTTCGGACCGATGATACATACATCTGTAAGCGTTAATCCCTCGAATGGAGCGTAATGGATGAAATCGATGCGATCTCTATCGTCCGCTTTCGGCGACCAAACCAATTTCTCTAAAGCGATATCCTTACAGTCCGCCGGGCAGGTAAGTCCCGGATGAGTTACAGGGTTCGGGAAGATCTCACGGTACGTATCTTTGAAGCCGTCTTTCTCCAGCATGACGGATACGTGCCAAGGAACAACCAATCCTTGGTGGTCTCTCATATCTTTGGTCGCCTCGGTCCAGTCCAGATGGGAAGGCTCGTTAAAGTCCCCTCCGAGGATAACGATCCGTCCGGCTTCCCGATCCTTTTTCGCCTCTTTTAGGAAGCAAGCGATAGCGTCGTCACGGACAGATTGCTCGTTCAACCATAGGAAGTGTGTCCAGATTGGTGACAGGAGGTTCCTCGTCCCATGTATTTCCGTCGTATCCACGGGCATCGTAATAAGCGCAATTGCGATAATCCAGATGGGCGGTGTAAAGAGCTACCTCGGTATCGCCGATGTGGGTAATGGCCTTGTACATACTACCCCTGTCATCGTTCAAGGGATAGACGGTCGTGCTATCCGTGATCGGGTAGCGGCTTAACAGGCCGGAATCCTCGGTGTAGAAAGAATAGTACGTTTGTCCTCTTTGCTGCAACGCTTCCACGATCCGGTCGCAAAAACGGGTCTGATGATAATTACGTACCTCGCTTAACGTAACGAAATCGGCGTTACTTCTTACGATCTCGTCAGCGATAGCGTCAAAGCCTCCTTTTACGACAGCGCCTTCCTGCCAGATGTTGAATTGAAGAACCTTGAAAGTCTTCTCTTGCTGGCAAGAGCTGAGGCCCAGTGCGATCAACAAGAGTAAGTAGATAAAACTAGTTTTTTTCATGTGTGAAATATTTTGTTAGATGTTTTGTCGTAGCCATTCCTCGGCGGCGGCCAAGGTTTCCGGCTTGCCGATATCCAATAGTTTTAGGTTATCCGCCATATAAGCCCTGATATCGGTTTTGGCGCAAATAGCCAGATAGAAGTTAATGATAGAGAACTTTCCGGTCCATTCTTCCATCAGCTCCAATATCTTGGGCGAGAGTACGTGGATTCCGCTAAAGGCGTACTCGTTGTGTTGATCCGGGTCAAAATAGGGATAGTAAGATTTTACCTCGCCGGTCTCATGATTACGCCAACCACACAGTCTATTCTCCTTATTAAATAATAGATAACGTGAGGTATTGCGCTGGCTGACGAGTAAGGTAGCCAACGGGTTCGTTTGTACATGGGTATCGTATAGTTTCTTGAGATCCACGTTCGATAAGATATCGACATTATGTATCAAGAAAGGCTCGTTCCCGCATAAAAGAGAAGTGGCCTTCTTGATTCCTCCTCCCGTATCCAGCAGATAATCGCTCTCGTCCGAAATTTCGATCCGGACACCGAAGTTGTTGTTCGCCTCCAGAAAATCCACGATCTGGTTGCCTAAATGGTGGATATTGATCACGATCTGGTCGAAACCGGAGGATTTCAGTTTCAGTATGACGTGTTCTAGCATCGGTTTGCCCCCGATAGGTATAAGCGCTTTTGGCGTGTGATCGGTTAACGGCTTCAGTCTGGAACCAGTACCGGCCGCAAAAATCATAGCTTTCATAATGTAGGGTTAAAGAGTTGTTCTATATTTTGTTCTCTATGTACTAAATGTACTTTTACTCCGAACTTGGTGTTAAGATGTTCCGCCAGATGCTGTGCGGAATAGACCGAACGATGCTGTCCTCCCGTACATCCGAAACAAATCATCAAATTGGTGAATCCACGATCCATATATCGTTTTACCGAGGCGTCTACGATATGGTAGACATGCTCAAGGAAGTTCGTGATCTCCCCGTCATCCTCCAAGAACTGGATCACTGGCTCATCCAAACCGGTGAAATGATTGTAACGCTCGTATTTACCGGGATTGTTTATCGCACGGCAATCGAATACGAATCCACCTCCGTTCCCGCTAGGGTCGTTCGGGATTCCTTTTTTATAGGCGAAACTCATGACCTTTACTTCCAGCATATGTTTCTGGATATCGTCCGTGAATTGTTTCAACCCGGTAAGCTCACGAAGGACGGAGCATAAATAGGGGTATTCCGGATAGTCATTCTTCAATAACTGCCGCAGGTTCTCGATGGCGAACGGGACGCTTTGGATGAAATGAGGCTTTTTCTCGAAATACCCCCGGAAACCATAAGCCCCCAATACCTGCAAGGTCCTAAACAGGACGAAATGGCGCAGCTGGCTATGGAAGTAAGCCTCGTCTACCGGGATATATTTACGTAGGGCCGTGATATAATCCGATAGTAATTCATTCCTCAGATCCTCCGGATATTTCGCTTTCGCCTGCCAAAGGAAGGAAGCCACGTCGTAATAAACCGGGCCTTTTCGTCCACCTTGAAAATCAATAAACCAAGGCTCTCCGTCCTTTACCATAACATTGCGTGACTGGAAATCACGGTATAGGAACGTGGCGGAGGAGCTGCGTAACAATACATCGCTCATCTTCAAGAAATCATCCTCCAGACGGTTTTCCTGAAACTCCATCCCGGTAGCCTTTAAGAAACAGTACTTGAAATAATTCAAGTCCCAAAGGATAGACCGTTGGTTGAACTCGGCTTGCGGATGGCAATACGAGAAATCGAAACCGTCGGACCCAAGAACTGGATCCGTCGGGGAGTTTGGTGATCGTCTTGTGTAATAAACGGCGTTCCTCCTCGTCGAATACACTGCTTTTACGGCCTTTCTCGATGGCGTTGAAAAGAAGCGTATCTCCTAAATCCTCTTGGATATAAAATGAATGGTCGTCCGAGCTGGCATATACTTGCGGTACGGGTAAGCCTTCCCCCGGAAATGTTTTGCCATGTAGATAAAAGCCTCGTTCTCCTCAATAGAAGTGCCACTAACTCCAATCAACGTCTCAGGACCTTTTATCCTGAAATACCGGCGGTTAGAGCCAGATGACGGTAACTCCGTTATTTCCTCTGCCGGTGATCCGGTATATGATTGGTATAGCTTCCTAAGTTCTTCTGTTATCATACTTATCAATTTACGGCACTAAGATACCGCTTTTTAATTGAAAATTAAGAATTGAAAATTGAAAATTGGGACTTCGTCGGAAATAAGAAAGGGGAATAGCCTCTCAAAGCCTATCCCCCTCGCTTATATGATCATCAATCGCTTCTCTCTAACTAATTCTCAATTCTCAATTTTCAATTACCTAGAGTATTCCTTGTGCCATCATAGCCTTGGCTACCTTCATGAAGCCGGCTACGTTTGCGCCTTTCACGTAGTTTACGTAACCATCCTCTTGCTTTCCGTATTTTACGCATTGCTCGTGGATGTTTTCCATGATGCTCTGAAGTTTCTGGTCTACTTCCTCGCTGCTCCAGCTTAACTTCTGTGCGTTCTGGGTCATCTCAAGACCGGAAACGGATACACCGCCAGCGTTAGCGGCCTTACCCGGAGCGTAAACGGATCTTGGCCTCAAGGAAGGCATCGATAGCTTCCGGCGTAGAAGGCATGTTAGCACCCTCGGATACTGCGAAGCAACCGTTAGCTAATAAAGCCTTGGCATCGTCGCCGTTCAACTCATTCTGGGTTGCGCTCGGCATAGCGATGTCACATTTCTCTCCCCAAGGACGAGCGCCTTGTACATATTTGCATCCGTATTGCTCTGCGTATTCACGGATACGGCCACGATACAAGTTCTTCAACTCCATGATATAATCCAGTTTCTCACGGTCGATACCATCCGGATCATAGATATAACCGTCGGAATCAGACATCGTGACAACTTTCGCTCCAAGGCTGATTAATTTCTCTACCGTATATTGAGCCACGTTTCCGGAACCGGATACACAAACTACCTTGTCCTTGATATCAATGTTGCGGGTCTTCAGCATCTGCAACAAGAAATATACGTTTCCGTAACCGGTAGCTTCCGGACGGATCAAGGAACCTCCGAACTCGATACCCTTACCCGTGAATGTACCCGTATTCTCACGAGCCAATTTCTTGTACATTCCATACATATAAGCGACCTCACGTCCGCCTACTCCGATATCGCCGGCGGGAACATCCGTGTCCGGACCGATATGGTGCCATAACTCAAGGATGAAAGCTTGGCAGAAACGCATGATCTCAGCGTTTGACTTTCCTCTCGGGCTAAAGTCGGAACCTCCTTTACCACCACCCATCGGCAATGTAGTCAGTGAATTTTTAAACGTTTGCTCAAAAGCCAAGAACTTAAGGATCGATTGGTTTACGGAGGCGTGGAAACGGATACCGCCTTTGTACGGGCCGATAGCGTTGTTGTGCTGGATACGGTAACCCATGTTCGTCTGGATTTGTCCCTTATCGTCCATCCATGTTACACGGAAAGAGAAAATGCGATCGGGGATACAAAGGCGCTCGATCAAGTTGCTTTTCTCAAATTCCGGATGCTCGTTGTAAGCTTCCTCGATAGTCCCTAAAACCTCTGATACTGCTTGATGATATTCCGGTTCGTTCGGAAATCTTCTTTTCAAGTTGTCTAAAACTTCACTTGCCTTCATGACTGAATTTTATATTTAGAATGTTATACCATTTTGTTATCCGTATGCCGTTCGCTTAACGACGTGGCAAAGGTAAGCTAATTTTTGACACTAGCAAATAATTGAAAGATAAAATGCGTAAAAAATATCATTTAGATATATTATGTTTGAAAAAACGACGAAATGTTATTCGTTTCTATGTTTGAAATTCTTATAGATCGGAACGAACACAATGATAGCGGAGGCTACAAGGGCAAATATGACGTCGAAATTGATCGTTTCACTGTATACAAGCAGCATGTAGCATAAGACACCCCATAGTAAGGTGATACATACGGCTTGACTATTTGTTATCTTTCTGCGTGCCATTGATTACATTTGTTTAGTTTGAGGAAATAAGCGATCCGAAATAAATCACCAAAGCCAAAAAGACAGCTACGATGACGAATAGGATCATGATTTGTTTCTCTAAGGGATATTTTCGTAGAAAAGGGATATGACGTGCGAATCCGGCGACTTTCTCTACCGGTTCCGCTTGCTCGTCTTCCCGGGGCAGGTCGTAACCGCCTTCCTCCATGATCTTCATGGCCCGGGGAACATCGCTTTCCAGAATCTCCACCCGTGCACCGCCTACGTCTACGTAACCGGCCATGATCTGGCTGCTTAGCTCGTTACGGAGATAACATTCTATCCCTTCCGACCTCAACAGGGCCATCAGCGGTTGGGCATCCGCCGGATAGGTGAACCGGGCTATTTCTACGATCTTGTCCATGGTATTTATTTTTCTGCAAATGTAAGTAGACAATCACGAATTAACCGTGTTTTTTGTTGTAATTTACTTTTTTATACGTGAATATTATGAAACAGTATGATTTAGCGGAGGGTATGCGGATGTATATAGCCCGATTGAGAGAGCAAGGGCGCTATTCGTCCGCCAAGAGTTATCAGGATGCCTTGAATTCATTCCTGCGTTTTTGTGGGCAGGAGATGATCCTTTATACCCGTATTGACCGGGAAATGCTTTTGAGATATCAAGATTATTTGCGGGACCGGGAATGCTCGTGGAATACGGTATCTACCTATATGCGTAGGATTCGCCGTGTGTATGGATTGGCGATGGAGAATGGGGAGGCTCCTTTTTCCCGTTATTTGTTCAAGGGGATTTTCCTGGGAGTGAAAAGCAAACAGAAGAAGGCGTTGCCTGCGGAGTCCTTGCGTTTGTTGATGACCGCTCCGCTGGCTGCTCCGGAGTTGCGCAAAACACAGCGGGCATTGTGTTTGATGTTCTTGTTTTGCGGTATGGCGTTTGTCGATTTCGCTCATTTGAAAAAGAGTGATATCCGGAATGGGGTCTTGAGGTATAATCGCCAGAAGACGGGTACGCCGATGTTGGTCGAGATACAGCCTGTGGCCAGGGAGTTGTTGGCTGCGCTGATGACCGACACGCTTCGGGATTCTCCTTATCTATTCACTTTCTTGAGCGGGACGAAAACGGGTGAAGAGGCCTTCCGGGAATATACCTCTGCCTTGGCTGATTTTAACAGGTCCCTGAAGGAGCTGGCAAATGCCTGTGGTGTGACGGAAATAGTTACCTCGTATTCGATCCGTCACTCTTTCGCTACGACCTTGAAGGAACAGGGTGTACCGATCGAGATGATCAGCGAATTGCTGGGACACCAATCGATCAAGACCACGCAAATCTATTTGAAAAGCTTCTCGTTGGATAGGATGTCTGCGGTGAACAAGGCTTGCTTCGAGAGTATATATAATGAGGTATCAAAGGTGGGGTAGGCGATAGGCTACTTGGGAAGTAGCGTAAAAAGTGAGAAAATCATTATTACCCTGCTGTAGAGACGGAGTGTGCTCCGTCTCCCACCGTCAGGTAGTAATTTAAAATACCTATTTGAGGGGATGAGACGGGGCACGCCCCGTCTCTACACGATAGTTCGTACGATTTTTGGGTGACGTGATGATGTAGGGAATATGAGGTCGTTTCGTCTCCATTGTCGTGTCCGTACACCACGCATAGAAACGAAAAATAGAGGAAAGACAAATTCGGAAAACAAACAAAGCCTACACAAAGCCTAAAAATTGTTTGTTATTCGGTGTTTTTTATTAAATTTGCGGCGTGGAAGATTACGCTACTTCCCAAGTAGCCACTCTTTCACGTCCCGATAGAAGAGATATTGACATGGTTTATATTGCTTTTAAATTTTCGGGAATAGAAAAGAATTTTTTTGATTTAAGTGTTAGATTATCAGTGTGTTAATATGATGCTCTGATATGGCATTGAATTACCTATGGGTCATGATCTTCCTCCTTTACCATCGCGTGATGTCCACGCCGTAAGATGGTATGTGTTATCTCTTCCCGCTTGTCATAAAGGCCCTGCTAAGGGTTTGAAGAAGGAGTTGGATCGCAGAGTGCGTTTGGGTGAGCCTACGTTCGATTTCTTCGCCCCCTCTTTCGTGGAGATGCGCCGCCGTGAAGGGCATTTGGTGGAGACTCACCGTCCGTTGCTCTACAATTATGTGTTTATCCGCTCTTCTGTATATGAGATCTTCCGTTTGAAACGAGATTTTCCCTTGTATAATTTCCTGCCTAGCGTGGATGGCCGTGGCTCATATCCTTTTGTATCCGATCGTGAGATGGAAAACTTGCGTTGGGTGGCCCGTTCTTACTCGGATGAGCTTCCGGTGTATGTGCCGGAAGCGGGTTATTTGCGTAAAGGTGACCGGATACGCATCACGGATGGTCGTTTCAAAGGTGTTGAGGCAAGTGTAGTAATACAGCCCGGTGTTGGCGAGCGGGAGGTAATGGTATGCGTGGACAACTGGATGTGGGTTCCCCTGTTGCGTGTTCAGCCGGGCGAATATGAGGTGATCAGCTTGGCCGAGGAAGGCAAGCATGTATATACCCGTTTGGACAATTCCCGGATACAAAATGGTCTTCATGAGGCACTAGGGCGTCATTGGGGAAGTTGTGGCGTTACGGCTGCCGATCGTGAGCTGGCGGCCGAGACCTTGCGTACCTATGGGGAGTTGCAGTTGGATTCGGCCGTGATGCGTTGCAAGCTCTATTCCCTCTTGTTGCCTGCCTATACGATATTAGGGGACGAGGAGCGGCAAAAGTCGTTGATCGGAACGATCGTCTCGTTCTTATCCTTGATCCGTGCGGAGCAGTCGTTGGCATTATTACTACTTACGCTTTATGGCTGTACGGATAGCAGTATCTATTATTATCGTGCGCACGAGTTGATCGATCCGTGGAGCCGGGAATCCTCCCCGAAGAAGAGTAAATTATCTTTGATCCGTCGGTTGGCTGATTACGACCGGTGGCTGAAACATAATGAATAATTCAAAATTCATAATTTACAATTCATAATTCAAAAAGAAATGTCTTCCCTTCCCTCCGGTATTCGCTTGGTCGCATTGCTAAACGAACACCTGAACGAGATCATGGAGCGTGAGCGCATGAACCATACCTCGATCCACTTATATTGTACAGGACCTTATTGGGTGGCTTTCGAGCGTTCGGCCTACCAGCTGCATCGTGCGTTCCCCGGATAGCGAGACCACGCCGCTGCGCCTGTTCGCCTACCCGTTCCCGATCGTGATGGTGTCCGTTACGGATCGCTCGCTGCGTTCCTACGCCCGTAAACATATCTTGCGGTGGGACGAGACGGATTACGTGGTACTAACTGCTCCCGAATCCTCTTCGACCGACTACCGAAGATGGCATGCCGGTGAGGTGGAGGGCTTGCCCCAGCTGACATGAACCAAAAATTTTATTCATGATGAACCTTTTTTCTAAACTCTCAACGTGGTATTTCTCAAGGAAAGCGTTGCCGTATTGGAGCATTATCCTGTTGGATTGCTTGGTGATCCTGTTTTCAGGCTTGCTGGTATATGCCTTGAATAACGGGATCTTCGCCACGATGGGCATCTTTTGGCACCTGTCGCTCACGTGGGGTGTTTGCCTAGTGCCTTATCTGGTGGGCTTTAGGCTGTTCCGTACGTATTCGGGCATCATTCGTTACTCTTCCTTCGTGGATTTGCAACGGGTGGGCTTCGCCGTGCTGTTCGGTGTGGTTTGCGTGGTGACCTTCCAAGAGTTTACGGATTTTTCGCCTTACTTGGTGTATATCCGTAAACGAGACCTTGTGCTATCCTCCCTGCTGGCGATGAGCTTGATGTGGGCGATGCGTGTGTTCGTGAAGTATTTCTACGTGACAACCTTCCGTCAGTCGAAGGCTGAGCGTGCCTTTATCTTCGGCGTGAAGCAGGGCGGTATCAGTTTGGCGAAGAGCATCCAGAACCAAGATCCCGCACAGTACGTGCTGGCAGGCTTCGTCTCGGAGGCCGGGAACATGCAGAATCGTATATTGATGGGAGTGCGTGTGTACCCTTTCGATGAGGAGCTGATCGATGCGATGCGCCGGGAGCGGGCGACGATCCTTTTCGTCTCCCCCTTGAAGAGCGACTCCATCCGGGAACAGCCGGATATGGTGGCCCGTTTGGCGGAGGCGGGGATCAAGATCTACGTGACCCCGGCGGCGCAAGAATGGGATGGCAGGAGCGATTTGACGCATACACAACTCCGGAAGGTTGAGATCGAGGATCTGCTTCCCCGGGAAAAGATAGAGATAGACATGGAGGCGGTGGCCGCTTGCTTCGTGGTCAACGCATCCTGATAACGGGAGCCGCCGGCAGCATCGGTGGCGAGATGGTGCGCCAGATCGCCTCGTTCACTCCGGATCGCTTGATCTTGGTAGATCAGGCGGAGACCCCCTTGCACGACATCCGCTTGATGATGGCGAGGGATTGGCGGGATATCAACGCCTATACCTTGGTGGCGGACATCGCTAACAAGTCTCGCATGGAGGAGATCTTCTCGGAGCATCGCCCCGCCTATGTATTCCATGCGGCGGCCTATAAGCACGTTCCGATGATGGAGGATAATCCTTGCGAGAGTGTGGGTAACAACGTGGACGGTACCCGTGTGATCGCCGACTTGGCCGTGAAGTATGGCACGAGGAAGTTCGTGATGATCTCCACGGACAAGGCGGTGAATCCTACGAATGTGATGGGTTGCTCGAAGCGCATCTGCGAGATTTACGTGCAGAGCCTCGACAAGGCGATCAAGGAGGGCCATGTGGAAGGCGTGACGCAGTTCGTTACGACCCGCTTCGGCAACGTGCTGGGTTCTAACGGCTCCGTGATCCCATTGTTCCGTGAACAGATTGCCAAGGGCGGTCCCGTGACAGTGACGCATCCGGATATCATCCGTTTCTTCATGCTGATCCCGGAGGCCTGCCGGTTGGTATTGGAGGCGGGTACGATGGGTAACGGTGGGGAGATCTTCGTCTTCGACATGGGCAAGCCCGTGCGTATCATCGACTTGGCGAAACGTATGATTCAGCTTTCGGGCGCCAAGAACGTAGAGGTCCGGTTTACGGGTCTTCGTGCCGGCGAGAAGCTGTACGAGGAGGTACTGAACGACGAGGAGATCACGCTGCCTACCTTCCATCCGAAGATCAAGATCGCCAAGGTACGGGAGTACGATTATGATACGGTTTGCCAAGATATAGATGAACTCGTCGGCCTAGGCCGCTCGAGGGACGATATGGCCATCGTGGGCAAGATGAAGGCGATCGTCCCCGAGTTCAAGAGCCGGCACTCCAAGTACGAGGTCTTGGATAAGGCGCTAGAAAGCGCAAGCACTGATGCCTAAGGCCCCGGCGATGGTGGTGGCTATGGCGATGACTACTTTGATGATTACGCTCCAAACGTTGGTTTTCTTCTTTTCACTCATTTAAATTTGTTTTATAAGGTTGATAATACGAAGTCTGTATCAATGAGCACGCCGAAACGTGCCCCATTATATCTCATCCGGGCTCTCGCTGTCCGAGGAGCCGTTCTTACCGGAGATATCCACCGTTGTCTTACCGGCCTTCTGGGCCTTGATGACGGCGGCTTGGGCGGCCCGGGTGGGGACGAGGTTGAACTTGAGGCCCTTGGAAGATGACTTGAAGTTCCTCGCCGGGGACGAACTGGATGTTCACCCCCTTGATATAGTCGGAGGTGAACAGGTCGGCACTTGGCGCTCCCCCGGAATTGATCTGGAGGCGGAAGGCACCCAGATCGCCGAAATCCACCTGCTTGCCGGCTTTCAGAACTTCCAGCATACACTCGGTGGTGGCGATGAGCACGGCCGAAACGTCGGCTTGGTGCACCGTACATTTACTCGCTATCAGGGTAGATAGCTCTTTTAGGTTGAGCTCGCCGTTGGTTTGCGCCTTGGCGTAGGCTTTCTTGGGTTCCTCTTTTTTCAACGGGTTACCCATCATGGCAATGGAATAGTTTAATGACATAATCGTAAGATATTTTAAGTGATACATAAGGAACTTGGGGATGATGAGTTGAGTCCTCACGCTTGATGACTTGGCTCTTCGTGCTCCTTGATTTAAGTCTTCGGTTTGAAAGACTTAAGTCAATTAGGCGACTTTTCTTTATCGATAACCTGACAGCGAAGATTGCCGGGTACGTAAGAGATATGGATCCATCGGGCGCCGGGCTCTAGGATGAGCTGAGTGAACTCGAGTCCGCACAGCTCGTGCGTCTCTTGTATCAGTCGGAACAAGAGGCGATGATCATCTGGAGAGCCGGCTATCAGGTCGGCGGCGCAACCGAGGAGGTGGTGACTGTGCTTGGCTCCCCCGATAAGGATGTTCAATTCGGGGCAGCGATAGCCGCTACTGATGACGATGGGTCTGCCCCAGACCCGCCGTAGCGGGTCTAGCAGCATTTCCACTAGGATCGTGACCATTTGCTGGGCCACCGGGGTGAGGCTGTTGTCGATCCCGTCTCGCCGGGCCGTGGCGGAGTCTTCAAACTCTTGATAATTAAAGTAGCGCATAGGAGACAAGGTTGATGTTTTGTTTCTGTAGCAAAGATACGATAGGCGGAAAGCCCGGATATACCATTTGTTTCCACCTATTCGCTCTAGGAGAAGAATTTTAGGGTTCCCCTAAAAAATCATAGAATATCTGTACTTGCTTTGGCGTGATGGAGCGATCTTTCGAGTGATAACCATGACGGATAAGGGCCTCTTTCAGTCCTTTCACGTCACGGATATATCGGTTCAACTTATGCAAAGCGTTCGAAGGGGTGCCTGTCAGGCAATATTGACGGGCGAGATCTATTTTTTTCATCTGTGTTGAATTTTAAAATGACTATAGGAGGGTTTCAAGTTTCAAGGTTTCATGAACCCTCTTTCCTCACACACACGTACGTACATTATATGGGTTTCAAATAAATCCCTTTATGCTCGCCATGCAGGAGGGCTCCAGAGTCGCATAGTCGGCGTAGCCATGTCTTGGCGGTGTTCTTGGGAGTGTTGGCATGCTCGGCGGTCTCCATCCATTGGACGGTGGTGAACTCGTCTGGCATGGAGCTGAGCAGACTGTCCTTTTCCGAGAGGCCTCGGCTGGTGATCTCGCCGGTAGGCAGGAATGAGAGGATATGGGTGGCGTGGAGGTAGAGCGGCTCTGCCATTGTCAGAAGGGCGGCGAAGTCATCGTCGGTGATATGGAGTTCCCAGCCTCCAATGATCTTGTCCTTTAGGTTGTCGCTGTTGATGCCTTGGGCCGGCAGCAGTAATTCCGGTTGTTCCAAGGCACGAAGCATGGCTACCACCTCCATGAAACGTACGAGGTTGATGGCGAGGCGTACCACGGAACTGTTCATCTCCTGCCCGTTGGATTGCCGGGCACGCAGGAAAAGACGTACGAAGCTGTCGTTGAAAGCGGCTTGTTGCTGCTCGTCGAGGCGCAAGGTAATGGTACCCCGGCACTTGAGCTGATCGATCGTGGCCTTCCACTCGTAGCCCATCCGGTGGAATTCCTTCTCGGCGTCTACCTCGTCGACGGAGAATTGGTCGATCCATTCCCGGATCTGCGATTTGTAGTAGAAGACCTCACGGCTGAAGAGCCCGTTCTCGCCCGAGGGGATAAGCGGCGCTACCTGTCCGGGCGTACCCGAGAGCACCATCGAGAGGAAGGTGGAATCGCATTCCCGGTATTCGTTATCGGTCCGTCGGTTGAACGAGAGCCCGGCATGGTCGAAAGCGTTACGGAGCGTATCGCTCCAATGCCCGTAATCACCCCCGATAGCGGTGGTGATGGTATCCGCCTCGGTCTCGAAAATGATACCGGTGCCGTCCGAATCGATGATATTTTGCAAGATACCCGTCCCGGTGTTGTTGCCGGAGATGATAAACATACTGTTTTTAGGCATCTGGGGCATCTCCATCTTGGCTTTCTCCTTGCCTAAGGCATGATAGGCAGCCAAATCTTGGCGGTACTGTTTCATCGCTAGGTCCACTTGTTGGCGGATCTCCCGGTGGATAGGCTCGATAAACTTACGCAGCCACGCCATGATGCCCTTACCCGATGCGGGCGGAGCGATCACGAAGAGCTGGATACAGGGATAGATCCAATGCATCCCATAGAGGCAACGCACCGTCTTGCCCAAGGTGGCGCCTAGGGCGGTGAGAGCCGTGAGCAAAAGGATATCCCGCTGCTCGGCATTATCGGCGAAACCGAGGATGTCCCGTAGCAACGAGGGCCATGGATAGCCGGGTACCAGCCGTGGCAGGGAGGTGTAAGGCTCACTGCCGATGTGGAGTGGGGCGTCGTTTGCCTCGGTTTCCCGATCGCTGGTCTCGTGGGCTTGATCTACCGTATCGGCTATATTATATGTACTCACACGTGTGTGTGAGGAAAAGGGTTTCGTGAAACCTTGAAACTTGAAACCTATTTCCACGCCCGCCAGCTTGGCTAAGTGGAAAGCGGTGCCCAGATGGACATTCTGGTTTCCGGTGCGCAAGGCACTGGAGAAAAGCTTGTTGGCGTGTAGGGCGTTGAACTTGGGCGATGGCTCGCAGAGACTGATGAAGTCGCTACGTCCTGCCTCCCCGCAATCGGTGGCGATGGCGAAAGCCAATTGTACATACTCGGCGTAAGTGGGGGCGATATCGGCATGGGTCGCCCGTACCGCCTCGACTAGTTTGGAAAGATCGTTGTTCATGATATGAATATTTTAGCGTTAGAATCGTGAGACAAGAAACAGCAGCGGGCGATATCCTTGCCACAGGTATCCACCTCACCCTTGAAGGTGTCGGCATACAGGAGCTGTATGTAGCTCATGGCCCATCGAACGGTCTCGTCTCCGGGTATGAAAAGCTTCACTCCCAGTCCTCCGGGACTGACAAAGGCGAGGCGGGTCCCGAGATAGGGATCGGCGAAGAGGCGGTCCCGGAGTTGTTCCGCCTCCTCGAGAGAGGCGAGATGGTCGATATCGACCACTACCAACCCCGAGGCGGAGATGAGAGCGTCGCTCTTACGACGGGAAAAACGCCGTGGGGCGTTACGAACGGCAGTTGTCGCTGTTTGAGTTGGCGGTATTCCGCTACCCTGCCTTCCCTGATGAAGGCGCGTAATTCGTTGGTAACCGTTTCGAGAGATTTATCCTCGGTGATCCATCGGTACACTTCCCGTAGTGTACAGTTCCCGGTCGGAAGCGTGTTAGTGATGGGAGGAAGAAAGTAAGACATTTGTTGGTCCATATCAATAGGAT
>ENA-OQJN01000583-OQJN01000583.1-human-gut-metagenome-genome-assembly--contig:-NODE-583-length-14342-cov-3.744284_pt1 | contig 14342 bp, 13 predicted proteins | sample MGYA00242610_ERZ504777 | MGnify/ENA primary metagenome ERZ504777 (study PRJEB26092, sample SAMD00036350) | human gut metagenome | host: Homo sapiens | study: EMG produced TPA metagenomics assembly of... | reverse complement strand
ATGGAAATAGAGATTCATGGCTTCATCCGTATAGGATCCGGGCCTTCCGAAACAAGCGATACCCAGCTTCTCCTCCCCTGCATCCTCCATTACAGACACCGCCCTTTCGCCGACAGCCAGACGTCGAGAATGGCCCAGGCCGCAGCCGCTTCGACGACGGGAACGGCCCGTTGGACGATGCACGGATCGGTGGCGCCCTTTGATGACCAATTGGCAGTTTTCCTGCGTATCCGTATCGATGGTATCCTGGCTCTGACTGATGGACGACGTCGGTTTAACGGCCAGGCGGAAGATAAGGGGCATGCCGTTGGTAATGCCGCCGTTAATGCCGCCGTTGTGATTGGTCTTGGTCTTTACGACGCCATCATCGTAATAGAAAGCATCGTTGGCCTGTGAGCCTCGAAGGCCGGTCAAAGCAAAACCGTCGCCAAACTCGATGCCTTTTACGGCCGGAACGGAGAACATCATGTGACTGATACAGCTTTCGACAGAATCGAAAAAGGGATCGCCGAGGCCCGCCGGAAGGCCGGTGACCATGCATTCGATGACGCCGCCGACGGAATCGAGGTCGTTTTTCGCAGCCACGATTCGTTCCTCCATCTTCGCCGCCTGTTCCTTATCGAGGACGGGAAGGGTTTCCCCTTTTAAGGCCTGCAGGGTAGCCGTCGATTCCCCGAGAGGCGAAAAGCCCTTGTCGGTGACGTCGGCCAGGTGCAGGATATGGGATCCGATGACGACACCTTGACTGGCCAGAATCTGGGAGGCGATGGCACCAGCAAAGACCAAGGGCGCCGTCAAGCGACCGGAAAAGTGACCGCCGCCACGGTAGTCATTGAAGCCGCCATAGCGGATTTTTCCGGAATAATCGGCATGGCCGGGGCGCATGATGTGGCGCAGCTGATCGTAATCCTGGGAATGCTGGTCGCCGTTGCGGATCATGGCACATAAAGGCGTCCCCGTCGTATGACCGTTAAAAATCCGCTTTGGATTTCAAAGGCATCTTTTTCCGAACGCGTCGTCGACAGTTTATTCTTCCCCGGTGCCCGCCGGGCCATTTCCTGGTTGACGGCATCCCAGTCGATGGCGACGCCCGCCGGAAGTCCGTCCAGGACGGCTCCGATAGAGACGCCATGGGATTCCCCGAAAATCGTAAGTCCGAGGGTCTGTCCAAAGGTATTCATCTTATCCTTCCTCCTTTTCAATCATACCGCCCAAGGTCTCGAAATCCTTCCAGAAGTCAGGATAAGATTTACGGACGCATTCGGCGCCTTCAATACGCAGGGGCTGACGGCAGCGCTGGGAGGCCACGGCCAGGGCCATGGCGATGCGGTGGTCATTCCAGCCGCTGACGGTGCCGCCGGTAAAGCCGTCGACGCCGTGAATGATGAGGCCTTCTGCTTCTTCTTCGACGTCGCCGCCGATTTTATTAAGCTCTGTGGCCATGGCGTGCAGGCGGTCACATTCTTTAAGGCGAACCCGGCCGGCGTGAACGATGCGGGTAATCCCTTTGGCACAAGAGGCCAGTACGGTCAGGACCGGCACCAGATCCGGGCAGTCCTGGACGTCGATGACCCGGCCGACGAGGTCCGACGGGCAGGCCGTCAATTCCGTCTTGCCCTCGATTTGGCCGCCCATGTCGCGGATGAGGGATACGATGACTTCATCGCCCTGAGAAGAGTGCTGGCGAAGGCCGGTGCAGCAGACGGCCCTGCCCAAGGTCCCTGCCGAGAGCCAGAAGGCGGCTTGAGAGTAATCCCCTTCGACGGTGTACGTTCCCGGCCGGTAGGACTGATTGCCGGCGATGCGGTACGAACCGTCCCATTCTTTATCGATGACGACGCCGTGCTGGCGCAGGCAATCGATGGTCATGTCGACGTAGCTCGCCGATTCCAGCGGCGTCGTGCTGCGAAGGCGCGAATCGCCGTCGAGGAGGGGCAAGGTCATGAGCAGGCCCGAAAAAAACTGAGAGCTCACATCGCCTTGCAGGGCGTAGGTTCCAGCTTCAAGGCGACCTTCTACGGTGAGGGGTAGGCCGCCTTCGGTCGTCTCATAGGCAATGCTCTTTTCATCAAAGAGGTTGTAATACGGGGTCAGCGGCCGTTTGGCTAATCGGCCTCGCCCGGAAAAAGTACAGCGGTTACCACTTAATACAGCGACGGGAACCAGGAATCGCAGGGTCGACCCCGATTCGTTGGCGTCGACGGCTAAGGTTCCGGGCCGTTTCTGTAATCCCCCCTGCACGAGGTACGCCGATCTTCCGGGATGGGCCGAAGGCGCTGGTGTAATCTTGGCGCCGAGGGCGTTCAAGATATGGCACGTCGCTTCGATATCCTGAGATAAGGAGATATTGTCGACCAGGCTCTCACCGTCTGCCAGGGCTGCGCAAATGAGGTCGCGATGACCGATGCTCTTGGAAGACGGAGCTTCTACCGTCCCTTGCAAGGCCTGTGGTTTAATGGTTACATTCATGGAGCGACCTTCTTTCGGATGTATTTCGGCAGTTCTTCTGCCTCGAGGGGAAGCAGTCTTCCCTTGCCGATTTCTTTCAAAATGATGAGCGTCATGTGATTGCCCCGCATCTTCTTGTCATTACTGATATAGGGGATGAGGTCTTCTGCCGAGGCATCGACGTCGACGGGCAGGCCGTAGCGGATAAGGAGCTTGCGCAGCCGTGCCGTCGTACCCTCTTTCGTAAGGCCCATCGCTTCGGTGACGCCGGTCAGCATCGACATGCCAGCAGCGACGCCTTCGCCGTGAGTATAACGGCCAAAACCGTAACAGCCTTCGATGGCATGGCCAATGGTATGGCCGAAGTTTAAAATCATGCGTTCCCCCATGTCGAGGACGTCTCGTTCGACGAGGTCGGCTTTACTCTTACAGCAACGTTCGATGATTTCTTCCCAGTGGTCAAAAATCCCTTCATCATCGAGACCTTCGAGGAGTTCGAAGAGTTCTAAATCGCGGATGCAGCCGTATTTAATGACTTCCCCCATGCCGTCGTGGATAAATCGTTTCGGCAGCGTCTGCAGCAGGGTCGGGTCGATGAGAACGCCTTTGGGCTGATAAAAGTTACCGGCCTGGTTCTTGCCGCTCGGCAAGTCGATGCCGACCTTCCCGCCGACGCTGCTGTCGACCTGGGAAATGATGGTCGTCGGAATCTGGATGAAAGGAATGCCCCGCAAAAAGGTCGCTGCCGCAAAGCCTCCTAAGTCGCCGACGACGCCGCCGCCAAAGGCGATGACATAGTCGCTGCGGGTAATCCCCGAATCGGACAGGGACTGATATAAGTCGAGGAGCGAAGAGGCACATTTATGTTCTTCTCCAGCCGGAAATACCAAGCGATGGACCCGAAAGCCTGCCGTCTGCAGGGAATTTTCCAGGCGCTTTCCATAGAGGGCGTCGACGTGAGAATCGGTAATGACCGCCAAGGTCTTTGACTTGGTCAGGCTGCGGATGTAATCACCGGCCCGGTCGAGGAGTCCATTTTCAATATGAATATCATACGAATCTTTTCCTAATTCAACGTGAATGTGTTTCATAAACTAAGTCCCTTCTCCGCGCAGCGGCTTGCTGTAAAAATCGGGTCATCCCTTCGGCATCTTCATCGGACAACATCGTCGAAAAATCAGTTAAGGCCTTCCGGAAGCAATCGATTTCATGTACGAGGTTCTCTTTATTGGCCAAGAACAGGCTGGTCCACAAGGCGGCATTGATATCGGCTACGCGGGTGCCGTCGCGAAAACTGCCGGCCACGAAGTATTTGGTCATCGGATCCATCGATTCGCTGTTGACCAGGGCCGTCGCCAAGACGTGGGGCAGGCAGCTGGTATAGGCAATGAATCGATCGTGTTTTTCCGGCGATACGCGAACGACATGGGCACAGCCAAGGGCCATGGCCATACTGGTAACGGCCAGAAGGTGGTTTTCCTTGTTCTCCGGCATAGGCACGAGGATATAATTGGCATTATTAAAAATATCGGCACTGGCCATGGCATAGCCTTTCCCTTCCCGACCGGCCATGGGATGACCGGGAATGAAGTCGACGCCTTCCGGTAACAGCGCCTTAATGGCATCGGCCGTATCGCCCTTGATGCCAGCCACGTCGGTTACGATCGTCCCGGGAGCAAAGCAAGTCTTATGCTCCGCCAAAAAGCGAATCATGACGGCTGTCGCCGTACAGAAAATAATCATCCTGGCCCGCCGCAAAGCTGTACTCCCCGTCGTATACACCTCGTCGACCATCCCTTCCTGCTTGGCTTTTTGAAGGGCCTTTTCATCGGTATCGACAGCGATGATATGCTTCGTTCCGATGCGCCGCAGGCCCCGGGCGAAGGAGCCGCCCATGAGGCCCAGTCCGATGATGGCCACCGTCTCGTTCGTATTAAAACCACTAGCTTCCGTATCCATTACACTCCCTGCTTTCCTTATAATTCTCGTCCGACAATGGGCGCTAATTTACGAAGCGAATCCATCAGATCCGTAAACATGGCCGGCGTAATCGACTGAGCCCCGTCACACAACGCCTTGTCGGGATTATTGTGTACTTCAATCATCAGTCCGTCAGCACCAGCAGCCACGGCCGCTCTGGCTAAATCAGCCACCATCCAGCGTTTCCCTGTCGCATGACTGGGATCGACGACGATAGGCAAATGGCTTTGCCGCTTGACGGCAAGGACGGCGCTTAAATCCAGCGTATTGCGGGTGTAGGTCTCAAAGGTCCGAATGCCGCGTTCACAGAGGATGACGTTGCGGTTGCCTTCAGCCATGATGTATTCCGCGGACATGAGCCATTCTTCGATGGTCGCGCTGAGTCCTCTTTTTAATAAGACCGGTTTTCTCGTCTTGCCGACTTCCCGAAGGAGGTCGAAGTTCTGCATATTGCGGGCCCCGATCTGGATGATATCGACGCCGTCTTCCAGGAATACCGGCAGTTTGTCGGCCGACATGATTTCGGTAATGACCGGAAGTTTAGCCTTACGACCGGCATTTCTCAGCATATCGAGGCCCTTGTTGCCCAGCCCCTGGAAAGAGTACGGCGACGTCCGCGGTTTAAAAGCGCCGCCGCGAAGGACAGCGGCTCCGGATTTAGCTACGTCACAAGCGACGCCTTCGATCTGTTCCGGCGTTTCAATCGAGCAGGGACCGGCAATGACGGCCAGTTTTTTACCACCAATGGTCACGCCGCTATTGCCGATCGGGATAACCGAATCTTGAGGATGGAAGGCACGGCTGGCTCTTTTATATGGGACTTCGACACGCATGACTTTATCAACGAATTCATAGCTTTGGACTTGTTCCACATCGATGACGGCCGTATTGCCGACAAGGCCCATCACCGTCTGTCGGGTGCCTTTACTGATATCGATCTGCATTCCCTTGGCTTTCAGACTGTCCATTAATGGTTTTACTTCTTCTTTTGTCGTATTTGCTTTCAACACAATAATCATTGGCGTGTCTCCTCCCTTTCCATAAAAAAAAGCAGGCTCCCATGAGCCTGCTTCTAAAAAGCTTTATTTCTCGCCTGTTATCCGCGCCTTGCTTATCCGGCTAGAGCCGGCTTTAACGGAACAGATGGAAGTCTCCTCATGTCTACATCGGTCATATTGAATTCGTTGTACCAAAAATAGCCAGCGCTAAAATACAGGTAGCCCCAGCCAAAATAAGTAAAGACGTATTCAATTGCCTGACGTAAGCATGGCATGTTCATAATGATCTCCTCATTTAAAAATTCGTTGTCGTCATTGTATACCTCAACGAGATAGTTGTCAAGGCTAAAAAAACAAGGATTCTCTGTATAGATATGAGAATCCTTGTAGATAATCGTTTAACTAGCCGTTATTTTACATACTTTATACACATACCTTGCATGCTCTACCAAGATGGCGGGATGGCTGTCGTGACGACGCGGAAGGTATAACCGCGGTCTTTTAAAAGCTTAATGATAGCCGGCAGGGCGTCAACGGTTGCACCGTGGCCGGAGGCATCATGCATGAGGATGACCAGATGGCGGTGAAGGTACGGCCGCAGTTCGAGCTGCTGTTTAATGTTCTCAACGGCTTTGCCGGCAGATTTTCCGGTCCCGTCGGCATCGCCGGTCAAGGCATTCCAACCGACTTCAACGTAGCCCAGCTGTTCAATGGCCGGCCAGAAAGCATCGGTAAAGTGACCTTTCGTTCCGCCCGGCGCGCGGGAAATAATCGGCCGGACGCCGATGACGTTATAAATCGCCTCTTCGGTCTGCATCATTTCATCGATGTACGCCGTCGGAGACTGGTATAATTTTTTATAATCATGGGTATAAGAATGAAGGCCCATGGCATTTCCTGATTGATAGATCTGCTTGACCACATCGGGATAGCGAGCGACATTTTGACCGGTCAGGAAAAAAGTAGCCTTTATATTTTCCTTTTTCAGGATTTCCAGGATACGAGGTGTATTCTTATCGTTCGGTCCGTCATCAAAGGTCAGATACACGACGTTGTCGCCATAGTAATAATCCCGCGTCCCACCGTACGTCGTCGGCAGGCCTTTTTCCTGGCGCTGGCGAGTCGTATATTTATCATAAACCGGTTTATCATTATCGACAGAGGGCAACGAAAAATCGTCGCCGACAAAGGCCACGTCGGGTTTAGAAGAAAAGACTTCTTTTACCGGAGGAACGTGACTTTCTTCCGCCGCAGCAATGACTTCATCGCGGTCGACATTCAATAGAAAGCCCAGGGTAACCAGGGCAGCACACAAAACACAACCAAAAAATAATCTTCCTTTTTGTTTCATTCGTTTACATCCGTTTCTTTCTTACATTATCGTAATTGATATACTGTCGTATCGTGCAGGTTTCTCGATAGCCGTCAGCCAGGACACTGGCCGTAAGGTCGAAGTCTTCGAGATCGTCGAGGAGGGCTTCGGTCATGCGGTGTTGAACGGAATTATAGCCTGTGCAGAAGAGGATGCGCGTACAGCGCGTCCCACGGAATAAGCCGCGCGGGTGCTGGATGAGCTTGGCCAGCATGGCCGGCGTAATGACGGCACCGCAGGGACGTCCCATGATAGCCGCCGCCGTTTCGACGCCTTCTATTTTTTCACCACTGATGACATTGCCTAACATTTGCAGATTGAGGACACCGATGACCGTATCGCAGCTGTCCGGAAGGGGGATATCGTCAGCCAGAGGCGCCTTGAGCCATTTATCGCGGCCGGCATCGCCTTCGATGAGGATATACCAAGCCGGATGGCGCTGCTTGATTTCATCGATGACCTTAGGATCAAGACCGATATAGCAGTCCTGGTCATCAAGGCCGGCAAACCAAGCCGGAACGTGGCCGGACGCAATTCGTTCAGCACAAAAAGCCTCGCCCTTTTCTACATCTTCGGTGCAGATGACGTCAAACGGTTCGACATTGTCGACGCGCGTGCTGTCCATGGGCACGATGCTGCTGACCATCATAGGCAGATGGCCGCCGTGGCCATACGTACCGAGACGCTCTAATACCGTCGTCTTTCCACCGGCGCCTACAATGGCCGTAATGCCAGGCTGCAGCATACGCCGCCAACGATTATCTTTAAACATGAATGAACCCCCTTTTATACGCCTAATTTGCAATATGACGGCTGTATCCCTTCGAAGCCGCTTTAATAAGACCGCGAACCATTTCAATCGTCAAACTCCGCCGTTCGGCTTCCGAGCAGGTTCCGAAATTTCCAAAATCCAATTCTTCACTGGCTAAATGAGCTACATTTCCTTAACAGCCATGCCCTTTTCCGTCAATTCATCACTGGCTGACCAGGCAATGGCCGCTGCCCCGGGACGACCGCCGACGACGATGCGCCAGGAATCATCCCGCAAAGACGCCGCACCGACCAAATAAGGTTCGTCCGACGGCAGCCGGCGATAGGCCTTATAAGCAGTATACACTTCTTCCCGGGCAATGGAAATACCCGTAACCAATTCTCCCATCGGCGGGCACTGCAGGTAGTCTTCCAAACTCATACGCCCCTTATCCTGAAGCAGGACGTCGACGTGCAGCGACAGGAAAATCGGCAGCAGCACGGAAAAAGCCCCTTTCCCTGAAATGACGCCGCCAAGGGTACCGTAACGCTGAACATCCTTATCGGCAATATCACTGATGGCTCGACTGACGGCTCCACCGGCCAATTTTTGAATGACCGAAGAAATCTTAAGCTGCCATAAGGGCGTCATGGCACCGATGACGATTTCATCGCCTTCATCTTCAATGTAGCTGAGCCCGGCTTTTGATAAATCAACGACCAGCTCATAATGCTCTTTTCTATATTTCAACCCCTGCGCTCCCGCCAGAAAAACAGCGGACGCAGCCTGACGATAGGCATCATAGGCAGCAGCCGGACTGTCGGGAACGAGCGTCGTCGTACTGGTAATCAAATCGTCCAATCCACCTTTCTTTAAGGCCCCCAATCGTCCTCAAGGGCGATATTCGGCCGATCTTTATTGAGCAGGAAAGAACCGCCGCATTCATCGAGCACAGCATCGACTAAACTATCGATACCAATGTCGCTGCACAGGTCCATTTCCTCTTTGTATAAAAGGATGGGCATGAGAAGTTCCACAGTCGTCCCATCGGGCATCTTCACGCCTCCCAGCTGTCCTTCAAACTGAACGATGACCACGCCGGACAGCGCCGTATCCTCAGCAAAAGACTCCGGTTTTTCCCGATTGGGCAATAAAAAGCCATACCCCATCCACACGTCGTGAACGTGGGGAAAGCGCCCCAATTCCATGAGCAGCCAAATCGGCCAGGCCGCCTTATCGTTCAGTGACAGTCCCCGCTCTCGTCGAAACGGCCACCGGGCCGGCAAGATGAGACACAGTTCACTATAGCCTTCGTTCGCCGAAAAAGCTCCCGACGGATAGCGCATGGGCGACGCACTCATGCCCATGGTATGAAGCAGGTAAAAAGGCTCTTCCTCCGTCGGATACAAGATTTCTACATCGATGGCCAGCGGCGTGCCGACGGGATCTCGGAAAACCTGCCAGCGACGGTGAGGAAAAAGGCGGTGGAAATACTGCTGGACGGCCTGTCCGTATTCATGGTGCAGCCCTTTGATCTTTTTCGTATCCGTTAAGGAAAAAAAGCGGGGCCGACAGGCTGTCTGTAACGGTAAGGTATTCATGGAATCTCCCCCCTTTGCGTTATACTCAACTTCATTATAACATAAATATTCCGTCTTTTGGCAACCAAAAAAGGGGCCCCGCAAATGCGAAGCCCCTCTTTCACGATTATGACGATAACCGTTTCAGAGTCGCCAGTCTCCTTGTCGGAGAGATTCCCTGCGGACCGTATCGCCTGTTCAATTGACGGCATATATCATAGCAATAAACCTCAAAATTGTCAACTCAGAGGGACGCAAACTGTCTTGTAAAAGGCTGGACGGTATAGTAAAATAGGAAGTAACGAACCGAACTATATTAACCGCAAAGGGATGACTTACATTGAAGGTACGCTGGGTAGAACTGAATCGTTTCGAAGCTGAATTGATCGTTGAATTTACCTGTCAGCCTAAGGATGCTCCCATTTCTGCCAGCCTATGCCGTATGATTTACCGCCGTCTCGAGGGACAGCCGGCACTTGCACAAAACCGAGCAGATATCAGGGAAAAGGAGTAGTACAGGGAGGGCCGGAAAGACTGCCGTATGGGCAGTCTTTTTTCATTGCCCAAAAATCCCTGCCAACACTCTTTTTTATGCTTCCATGGCCTTTTCCAGCCGGGCCGCAATAGCTTTTCCCGTTTCCGTCCGAGCCAGGCCGCCGTCGGACGTTTCTTTTAAGGCCACCGGCATGATCCGGCCGATTTCAGCCATCGCCGAAATGACTTCATCCGGAGGAATGACGCTCTTGATACCGGCCAAGGCCATTTCAGCAGCCGCCAGGGCTTCCACGGCAAAGACGGCATTTCGCTTGACGCAGGGAACCTCTACGAGCCCGGCAACGGGGTCACAGGCCAGGCCCAAGGTATTTTTCAAGCAGAGGGCGAAGGCCTGTAAAATCATGTCGTTGCTGCCGCCGGCCATCGAGGTCACGGCCGCAGCGGCCATGCCTGCTGCCGTACCGCATTCAGCCTGACAGCCGCCGACGGCGCCGGCAACAGTCGCATTATGAGAGACGACGGCGCCGATACCCGACGCGATAAACAAGGCATTTACCATGGCTTCGCGCGATACGTCGAGGGTCTCAGCGGCAGCCATCATGACCGCCGGAACGATGCCGCAGGAACCGGCCGTCGGGCAGGCGACGATTTTAAACATCTTGGCATTGGCTTCACTGACCGCCAGGGCATAGATAGCCGCCTTGTGGGCCAAGGGCCCCAAGAGGGTCGGCGTGCTTTCAGCCAGCTTATGGGCATCGCCGCCGACGAGGCCGCTGACCGATTTTCCCGGATCACTCATGCCGGCATCGATGGACTCTTGAAAGACATCGAGGCGGCTGTCCATCATAGCCCGTACTTTTTCTTCCACTACTTCCGATGATTCCACTTCATGGCGGACGACGATGTCCGACAGCGTCGTCTGTTCCTTTTCAGCCAGGGACAGCAGGTCATGAAGGCTGTTGTATTCATATTTATACATCTTATCCCTCCTAAATAGGCCGCAAGGTCACGACGCTTTCAATGGCCGTAATGTTTTCAATCATATGCACGATTTCCGGCGGTACGGCACTATCGGTGCAGACAATCATGACCGCCGTTGCATTCTTGGCACTGCGGAACACGCGCATATTCGATACGTTGATATGGCCGATGGCCAGGACCGTCGTCGCCTGGGCGATGATGCCCGGCTGGTCGCGATGGACCGTAATCAAGGTATGTTCTTCCCCATTTAAAGCGACGTCGGCTCTGTTTATTTCACGAATTTCGATTTTGCCGCCGCCGAGAGAGACGCCAAGGACTTCGACCTGTCGTCCCGAGGCCCCGGTCATGGCAATGCGCACCGTATTCGGGTGGTGGACCTCTTCATCGGAACGATGAAAATCGATATCGAGTCCCGCTTCTTTGGCCAGTTCGAAGGACGTACGCAAGCGAACATCGTCTGCCGAAAAGCCGAGCAGGCCGGCGACGAGGGCCCTATCCGTGCCATGGCCTTTGTAGGTTTTGGCAAAGGAACCGTAGACGGTAATGACGGCTTTTTTCGGCTCGTCTTTCAAAATCTCCCGGGCCATGAGACCGATGCGGGCAGCCCCGGCCGTATGGGAGCTGGAGGGTCCGATCATAACCGGCCCGACAACATCAAAAACACCCATGAAAAAACCTCCTTTTAAATCATAATTTCACGCTGTAAATGAAAACTATAGATATAGGTTTCCCGGACGGGAATCCCGGTAATCTGCTCCACAGCTTGTTTATACAAATCCAGCTGGATGGCATAGCGTTCTTTAAAGTCACGATCGCTTTCCAACCGGTCCGACTTATAGTCGACGAGAACCCAGCCGTCGTCTTCACGGAATAAACAGTCGATGATGCCTTGAATCAAAAAGCGTTCCCCGTCTTCGATGTCCGGCAGGGCGCCGCCGGCTAACAGGACCGTAAAGGGATATTCACGATGCAGCTCCGGTGAAGCCGCCATCCGTCGTCCCAGTTCAGACCGCCAAAAAGAAGCTAAGACTGGAATATATATCAGTGACGATTCTTCCGGACTGAAGGTCCCTCGCTGCACAAAGGCCGCCAGTTCCCGGCGAAGGGACCCTTCCGTATGATCGGCAGCCGGCGTGATGTACTGCATCGCTTTATGAAGGGCCGTACCACGCTGAGCTCCGCTGACGTGATCTTCATCGGAGGCCAGCCATGGCGGCAGGTCTTCAAAGGGATTCTCGACCGCTGTCTCCGGCGGAAGAATGGCTTCCGGCGGAAGAATGGCTTCCGGCGGAAGAATGGCTTCCGGTGAAAGGGCCAAGCCCTTTTCTTCCGCCAGTTCTTCGCTCTGCAGTTCGTGGTACTTGCGCTTTACTTCAGATACTGAAAACTTGGCAGCTGTCGTGACGGCCTTTGGGAAGGCATACTGCCAGGATAACTGGCGATCGAGCCAATCGGGAATGGCCGTATCGGTCATATCACCGCGCCGCAGAGCTTCTAACCTAGGTTCCCCGGACAGCACTTCTGCTGTCAGTCCAGGAGCCGGTTCCGGCGAGACGATGCGAAGCTTCCAGCGGTCGCCCTGCCAGGACGCGCCGGCTCGGATCGTTTCGGCATTGACCTCATTTCCAAAGTAGGCTGCCACCGTCGGCATGACCCAGTCAAAGTATGAATTCCCCTGGGCCGGATCGAGTCCGTCAGCCCAGCGGCTCCAATGATCGGCCGCTTTGGAATCGTGACCGATCAAGATCAGTTGATCCCGAGCCCGGGTCATGGCTACATAGAGCACCCGTTCTTCCTCGGCCGTTCCTTCCCAGCGGAGTTTGGCTTCGATACCGCTCCAGATGAGGGTCGGATAAAACATTCGCCACGCCGAATCGTACTGTTTAAGGCCGATGCCCAGCTCATTGTGAAAGAGGATCGGTTCATGAAGATCCATGCGGTTGAATTCTTTCCCCATATCGGCGACGATGACGACGGGAAACTCGAGGCCTTTGCTCTGATGAATGCTCATGATGCGGACGACGTCTTCTTTTTCACTGACTACCTTGGCCGGTGCCAGGTCGAGGCCGTCTTCCATCATCTTATCGATGAGCTGTAAGTAGCGGAACAGGCCGCGGAACCCGGCATCTTCATATTGCTGCGCCCGATCATAGAGGGCTTTCAGGTTAGCCTGACGAAGGTCACCGCCGGGCATGGCCGCGACGAAGTCGACGTAAGCCGTATCGGCATAGAGCCGCTGAATGAGTTCCGCCACGCCTTGACGGCGGCTGTACGTGCGCCATTCTTCAAAATGACTTATAAAATCGTCGATATCTTCTTTTAAGGGATCCGAATCGTCAAGGGAATCGGAAAAGACCGGCAGATTCTGCCACAGTGTCCCGTCGCCACAGAGGCGCAGTTCGGCTAAGGCCGTCTCATCGAGACCGACCAGAGGTGAACGCAGGACGGCGGCCATGGGCAAATCCTGCTCCGGATTATCGATGCAGCGCAGAAGGGCCAGCATGACCTGGACTTCAACGGCGGCAAAATAGCCGCCTCGCTGCTCGGCATAGGACGGAATCCCTCGTTCCTGCAAGGCCTGAATCAATTTATCGGCTTTATTTTTCATGGACCGGACGAGGATGACGATATGGCGATAGGATAAGGGTTCCAAGGTCCCGTCTTTTCGGGCGGCCATCTTTCCGCTTTCCAAGAGTTCGCCGATGCGGGAAGCCACAAAACGGGCCTCTTGTTCAAAGGCCGTCAAGCCTTCATTGTCGCCGGATGTATCGACCAGGTCGACTTCCGTCGGGCCGCCCAGCCAGGATGGATCATCGGGTGCCGTCCGACCGGCATAGAGCCTTTCCCTTTCTCCATAATCCATCCCGGCTGCATCCATCGTCATGGCCCGGGAAAAGACGTCGTTTACGGCATCGAGAACAAGTGGTACACTGCGGAAGTTCCGTCCTAAGTCGATACAGCGCTGATGGGCCTCGGCCTCGCGGCTGAAGGTGCGGTATTTATCCATGAACAGCGTCGGATCGGCCAGGCGGAAGCGATAGATACTCTGCTTGATATCGCCTACCATGAAGCGATTGTCGTCGGATGAAACGAGGCGGGCAATCAATTCCTGTACGCCGTTCGTATCCTGATACTCGTCGATGAGGACTTCCTCATACTGGCTTCTCAGTTCTTCGGCTGCCGCCGAACGCACGGGGTTATCCGGCGTTGCCTCGGGGCTGAGGAGGATTTTTAAGCACAGGTGCTCGAGATCACTGAAGTCAATCCAGCCCTTTTCCCGTTTCGCCTTCGAAAAGGCCTGGGCAAAATCTAAAGTCAGGGTGACCAGTCCATCCATGATCGTTTTCATGGCCCGGATTCCATCGAGCCACTCTTCAGACGACGCCGAAAAATAGACGGGCTGCAGCGTTTTCGTAAGGTCTTTCTTGACGCTGTCCCGAAGGGCCTTGCACTGCTCCCAAATGGCCTTGTCGTCGTCATCTAAGCCGCGCAGCGTCTTTAAACGGGAAAATTCAACGGCATTGATGCGGCATCTCAGATCATCCCAACGCTTTTCACCAGCAGCCGCTTTTAACGCTACCTGTTCCGCTGAAAACTGGTCACAAGCCGCCGAAAAATCATCCCGTTGGCGCAGATGATACAAAGCTCTTTCATAGAGGGCGATATCTTTTTAAGGATTCGCTGTCACGAAATCTTTGACCGGCTCGTACCCAGGGAAGGTCATCGATCGTCGTGTC
>ENA-OQJN01000582-OQJN01000582.1-human-gut-metagenome-genome-assembly--contig:-NODE-582-length-14400-cov-2.998949_pt1 | contig 14400 bp, 16 predicted proteins | sample MGYA00242610_ERZ504777 | MGnify/ENA primary metagenome ERZ504777 (study PRJEB26092, sample SAMD00036350) | human gut metagenome | host: Homo sapiens | study: EMG produced TPA metagenomics assembly of... | reverse complement strand
CTCAAAAGCATGTCCACGATTTGCCGAGCCGCGGCTATCCACGGTAAACATCACATAACCTCTCTGTGCCATATAGACGGTCCCAACCACGAGCCCCGTTTTGCCAGTCGACCGTAACAAGCTGTACTTTAGGACCTCCATATACATAGACAATCGTAGGATACTTCTTCGTCTCATCCAAATCCGGCGGTAAAGTCAACCGGTAATTCAAGCGAGTCTTACCATCGGCAGCAAGGATATGTCCAACCTTGATCCGCGGCATCCGATACAATTTAAAGGGATCCGGAGCGGAAAGTAAGGTAGAAATCACCTTAGCGTCCTTTACACGGATTAAATCGATATCCCTCGGGGTAGAAGGAGAACTTACATAATCAATCGCATATTCGCCGGAGGGACTCAGCAACCAACGGTGCACGCCCACTTTCCAACTCAAGCAATTCATGATATCACCCGTTCTCAAATCCGTCTCCCAAATATAACGTTGCATCCCCGTTCCTTGCATATTCGGAGATACGGGATGAGGTGCCGTTCCCTCGAAAATCACCTTATTTCCGTCTTTGCTAAAGCCTAGCACCTTGGTAACCACCCATTCCCCACCGGTTAGCTTCCTTAATTCCTTTCCAGTCGTATCATACAGATATAGATGGTTATAGCCATCCGCCTCACTCTGCCAGATAAACTTATCCGGATCGTTCGGCAAGAAAAGCACGGGATGCTGCGGCTCCACATAACAACGATCCGTCTCGGTAAACAGATCAGCCTCTTTCTTTCCCGTCAAGGCAGAGTACCGCACCAAATGCATCTCGTTCTGCTCACGATTCAACTCAGCGATATAAATACTCTTCTCATCCGGACTCCAAGCGATATTTGTTAAATATTTCTCTTTCGGCAAGCCTGTCTCCAACCAAACCGTCTGCCCGGTAGCTACCTGATAGACACCCACCGTAACCTCATGGCTCTTCATTCCAGCCATCGGATATTTATGAGGAACCGGCGTAGCGCAACGAGTATCGATATTCACCAGCGGGTAAGCGGTCACCATACGCTCATCCATACGATAAAACGCTAGAGCCGAGCCTTTAGGAGACCAAAACATACCTTTCGTAATCCCGAACTCCCGTTGATGGACAGCCTGTCCGCATACGATTCCATCCTGTGTTTCACGTGTAACAATCGTATTTCGTCCATCCGGGGATAAAATATGCACATTGTTTCCCTCCGTAAAAGCTAAGTTATTCGTAGCCGGGCAAAAGTCATAATTCGCCCAGTTATTCTTCAAAGCATAATCAGCGACTACCTTATTTTTCTTATAGTCATAATGAATCCGGTGCTGTTTGCTAGTAAAAGCCAAGACCGAACCTCTTTCATAGGGTACCGAAAAGCTAGGCAAAGAACCAACCGTCTGCAGATTTGCCGCCGTCAAGGCCCCATTCAGTCTTTCCAACGAAAAAAGGACCTCTTCTTTTTTCCCCGGCTTAGCTCCTAACACGCTATCTCCCTTAACATATAAGTACTCGTCCCCGCACCCATTGTAACTGTTTCAAGTCACGAGGTACGAAGCGGCTATACGTTTTTCCTCCCGGAATCAAGTCGTGCAAGGAGAGTTGCTTATCTTGGGCGGTAATCGACATCGTTAATAAAATCAGACAAAGGCTTATGAATAAAGATGATTTAATCCTCATAATCATCATACCCTCTCCGTTTTATAGGCTTTATAGGTTTGCTAAATGGGCGCTTTCCATCCCGCTTATGATCGCCAAACCCTTTCTTACGGTCATCCTCATCCCGATAACGCATTTTCACAGGACGTTCTCCTTTTGGCTTGATCGGCTTACGAACCGGGGCATCCACGAATTTCTTGCGGACCGGACGGTCCTCTCCCCGATCCTCTCCAAAGATACGTTTCCCCGGAATGGAAGCGAAACGCTCCTCATCATCCTCGCTATGGGCAGCGGCGAAACGACGCTCCGGACGATCCACACGACCCGTACGGAAGTTTTGACGATCATTGCCTCTACGCTCGAAAGAGCCTTCCGATCTGCGCGGACGCTCCTCTCCATCCTCATTCAATGCCTTCTTGAAGTCCTTATTAGTTCCCTCAAATAACTCATAGCAACGGTATTCGCACTCCAAGGAACCGTTCATCAATTTGATCTTCTCGCTCGGGCGCAAGCCGATCTTATCGAAACATTCATCTTTATAGCTCAAAATCCAAGCCTTATATCCCATGAACACGTGTTTCAAACGCTCGCCGATCATATTATACAATCCCAATAGATCACGAGATGATATACGCTCTCCATAAGGTGGGTTCGTCACCAATATACCCGGCTTCGGAGCCTCTGTATATTGTTGGAACGGTTTCACCTTCAGATCGATATATTTCATCAAGCCAGCGCTACGGATATTCTCCAAGGCGATATCGATAGCGGCTTGGGAAATATCGGAGCCATAGCAATGGAAAGCGAACTCACGCTCCCCGCTCTCATCATTATAAATACGATCGAACAATTCCTCATCATAGTCCACCCATTTCTGGAAAGCGAACTCTTTCCGATGGATACCCGGAGCGATATTCAAGGCGATCATGGCAGCCTCGATCAACAATGTACCGGAACCACACATCGGATCTACGAAATTAGATTCTCCTTTCCAACCGGTTTTTAGGATCATGCCGGCAGCCAACACCTCATTCAACGGAGCTTCCGTTTGATCCACCCGATAACCACGCTTATGCAAAGACTCGCCGGAGCTATCGATAGATAAGGTACAATCGTTATGCGAAATATGGATATTGATATATAAGTCCGGGTTATTGACACGAACGGACGGACGCTTCTTGAACTTCTCGATGAAATAATCCACGATAGCGTCTTTCGTACGGTAAGCGACAAACTTCGAGTGATTGAAATCCTCGGAATAGATCACCGAGTCGATCGCGAACGTCTTGTCCAGCGACAAATACTTCTCCCACTCTACCTTTTTCACCTCTTTATAAACGGTATCAGCATCTTTGGCCTTGAAATGATAAATCGGTTTCAGAATGCGCAGCGCAGTACGGCAGTGGAAATTCGCTTTATAAAGCAATTCCTTATCACCCGTAAAGGAAACCATACGACGACCGATCTGCAAGTCGTTGGCACCTAAAGCTAATAACTCCTCGGCCAAGATCTCTTCCAACCCGTATAGGGTTTTGGCCACCATTTCAAATGTCTCGCTCATTTTAATTGAAAATTGAGAATTGAGAATTGAAAATTATTCCCAATTGCGTATTACGTTGTTTATTATTAATTATTCTCATTTCGCTCTCTGACATGCTTCGATCTCCTTCCGGCTACCCTCTTGATAATTTTCAATTCTCAATTTTCAATTGTGTAACCGTACTCCCTGCCGGTACATCCTCCGCTATCCAGACGTTACCACATATCGTAGCCCCTCTGCCAATCCGGATTTTACCGATTAAGGTGGAATTAGAATATACTGTCACATGATCTTCCAAGATAGGATGACGGGCTACGCCACGGATAGCGTTACCGTTCTCATCGGGGGGAAGTTTCTCTCCCGCCAAGCTGACACCCTGAAAGATTCGGACGTAATTGCCGATCACGCTCGTCTCGCCGATCACCGTACCCGTCCCGTGGTCTATCGAGAAATGATGACCGATCTTCGCGCCCGGATGGATATCGATACCGGTCTCAGAATGTGCCATCTCCGTAATCATACGAGGAATATAAGGAACCCCGAGCTTATACAATTGATGGGCGATCCGGTAATTACCGATCGCCCGGAAACCGGGATAACAAAATATGACCTCACCTAGATTTTGAGCGGCGGGATCGCCATTGAAAGTCGCCTCCACATCCGTAGCCAGCAGACCGCGAATCTCCGGAAGCGTAGAGATGAAAGCCTCCGAAATAGCCTCTGCCTCAGCGGAGATCTTTTCTTCCGGGCAAGTCACGCAAGATGTATCCGCGAAACAAAGTCCCGCATAAACCTGCTTGGATAATAAAGAATGAAGAGTCTCAACATTTACGCCCGTATGAAAACGGATCGTCTGTTTACTGATACGGGCATTCCCATAATAACCGGGGAACAGGATCGCACGGCATAGATCGATGATCTCTTTCAGCACCTCGCCCGAGGGCAGCGCCTCCTCATCCCTGTACGCATGGAACAATTGTTTATACGATGCCTCATCCGATAGCTTCTCCACCGTATCGCCCAATACGCTACTATGCCTCTGTATATCCATTATTTGCGGAATATTCTTTATAATGCGCAAAAATAGTATTTATTTGTAGAACACCTTCACGAAGAGGCATCAAAAATAACAGCCAACGACTAATATTACGTTCTATAGCGCTAAATTCCACGCCAACCTTTATCAACTTACGCCCATCCGCCTGATAGAGTTACAAATAAATAATCTTCATATCGAATACTTTACCACATCCAATGCTCCACTTTCATCAAGAGCCAAGGCGACCAGAAAACGATCGGAAGGGGTCTACGGCAATCCTCTTTATTGAACGATCAAAAATTCAATCGTTTCTTTAATTGGCCGTCCCAAGAAAGAACCAGCAATGTGGATAAATTCGAAAAAATCCGCAGAACCATCGTACAAGCAATATACATACTGTATCCGTACCGAATATATCGATAAAGCATTTTGTCGTTCCAAGAACATCCACTTGGGTATCATTCTTCTTCAGTAAAGGCACGATAGGCTCCTTCCCATACGTAAAGCTCCTTTGATAAGTTCCCTTCAAATCGTAAAAATCAATTTGGTTGAAGAAACGCAAGGCAGCAACCACACTGTTTTGCCGCTCATTCACACAAAGATTAGGCAAATAAGCGACGTGCTTACAAGAACGATACGTTCTTGCTACTTTTGGTGGCTCCACCCAATAAATTCCCTCTTCCCGATTCGCATAGCAGAAAGGACCATAAACATTTTTCTCTACGATCGGAACCGCATAAACTTCTTTCGTGGTGACATTATAATGCGTAGAGGGAACAAGTTCGGGTATTAGTATATATTTCCGATCAAAACGCAAAGAATCCGCCAGCACCTGCATCTTATTAAATGTAAGTTGGTTATCCACGATCCAGAACTCATCCTTTCCGGCGGGTTCTTTTGTATTTGACTTCATAAACTCCGGATTAGAGAAATAAGTGGCACCATATCCTTTCAACGCAAACGCATGCAGGTGCGACAAATCATCTTTGTCGAATACTTGAATGATCGTATCACACCCACGAGCCAACAACACCAAATAAGACTCGGTAAGACCAATCCCATCATAGCATACACCAGAATCCCCTTTCATTAACAAATTTCCCTCCAGCCGTTTTTCTTCTCTTTCCGCATCGGAACAAGCGAGAAGAAACAAAGCGAAGAATACAATAATCCCATACAATACTCTCATGACCTTTCTATTTTAAATAAACATAAGATCGGATTATCGTCCTGTGTACGATTCTCCGCTATCCGTCTCAAATCCTCATAATGTATCTGATTACGCAACAGCACCGTCGAACTGATCTTCCCGATAAAATAATCTTTATACACTCCGCAAATACCGTAAAAGCCTGCCAACCCCGTAGCCCTTATGAAGTTGGGGAACGCATACGAGAATGCCTCTTTCCTATCCTTGTCATAAAATCCGAAGTAAGTTACCTTATCGCACATATAGGTCGCATGCAGGATCTGTTCGGTCTCCAGCAGCCCAAAAGAATTTACATAGCCGGAGCGAAACAGATCGCCAGAGAAATCTCTCCCGCCTCTCCCTTTCTCCTTAACATACTCGATAGGAGGCATACTTTTATCTCCGAAGCGAACTTTATAAGCAGGCTCCAACATCCCGTCCTTCACTTTCCACACTTCGGGGGTAAAGGGGAAATGCGCATACCAATCCCCAGCAAAGGCATGCAACGTCTTGCTCCCATTGATCGTATGGCCGGACGTGAAATAAGCCGGTCCCAACAATGCGTCTTGCTCTCCTTTCCTGTCCGTGGCTTTCAGATAGAAGTTTTCCCTTTGCGGTGTCGCAAATCCCAAAGGATAATACCAAATCCAATTCTCCTTATCCAAAGGGGCGCAGTCCACAAAATAATCAGCTACATCTTGCGTGGATATATATTGATAGGTATCCAGATCATAACGCAATAAGGCCGTCCCACCAAAATCCACCAATGTCAAGATTCGCTCTTTCTCATCCACGAAAAAGTGAGTTAGATAAAGATACTCTTCCGGCCCTTGTCCCCGCAAGCCTACACGAGTAATAAAATTTCCTTGATCACTGAATACAAAAAGCGCATTTATCTCATCACTTCTATCGAATACAAAAATACGATCGTCCACCCAGCAAACCCGGTAGAGATCTTTTAACAGCACGCTATCCTTCGTCTCCAAAGGAATGAATCTGCATTCCAAATGTTCCTGCAAGCCAACCGTACAATCGTTTCCGAAATCCACCACGTCCCACTCTTCCGATCGATTCTCGCATGCGATCAAAATGGAAGCCAGACTTATCATCACTAAATAATATAGTTTTCTCATGTTTTTCATATTAGATTCAGACCACTAATATACGTAACTTTTTGAAATACGCCAACTGCACAAGTTTTCCTAAGCGCACAATCGGAATTCACGAGAAGTACTACTTCCTTGGCCTATGAAGTATATCTCTTAGGGATACAGTGCTTATTTTCCACATAGTTATTGTACATTTTTCCAAATGCATTTAAAACCTCATTATCTGTTTCCCAAAACACGTACGTGTTTTCACAAATTCTCGTACGTGTTTTTCCGGAAACATTATCAACTTTTTATCAGTCTGATTATAAAGATATTATCAATACGTATATTTTAAATACTTACTGTATTTTTCACTATCAACAAAACACCTTATGGTTATGATTTTTGAAGCCCCAAGAAGGCTTTATTTACGAGCTTATCGACTTCCTTATACAGCCGTTGTATTTCCTTTGTATCCAATCCATTTTGTTCCCACTCCGTCTTATGAGCGTCGAATAAATCGAAAATCCGGTTCTCTACCGCACGAAGCTGTTGGATATAACCAGATTGGTCATCATTCCATAACAGTTGCCAATGCAAATACTTTTGGCCGTTGCCACGATGTATGGAGTAGACATTCTTCTGTAATTGAACGGAATACCAATCTAATAGGGCTGTTTTATAGGATGCGTCGTAAGTAACTAAAGCACTTTGCTCCTTTCCCATTTTCACCCAAAGAGGAATAGCGACAGAGGTAGGAGGATATCCCAAGGCAGTCCACATCGTTGTCAATTCCGGATTCATACCGGATTTTACGCCTTGGATTACGATAGAAGCCGTACTTTCTAGACGGGGGATGAAATCCTGCTCCACAAACCAGCCTGTACGATTGTTCGGACTTTGTCCCTTGTCCATCAAATCGATATCCAGCAAGCTATTATAAAAAGAGCGGGAAGCCTGCTGAAAGATACGCTGAGGAGTAAATCCTTCGTTCCGCATTTCCTTAAAGATCTTTTTCGCATTCTCATAACGTACATATCCTTTGCCTTCATCCGTACGCCCCTCGAAAGAGAAATTCGTATAAATCAAGTAACCTTCCGGCGCCAGATTCGGATCATTCGCGTCTTTCTTATAATATCGCTCATTATTCGTCTCATAATAAGCCGCACCACCATAAGCATCGATCACTCCGAAATTAGCCTCCACACGCATCGGGCGAGGCAAGGTATCCAAGAAATGCTCGAAATCCTGCACCGTCTTACAGACTCTCAAGGCTTTTCGCATCAAGTTTCCCTCTTGATCCATCTCCTTTATATCATCGTCTTTCAAGTTATAAGAAGCCGTATTCATGATAGAGAAGCCCGTCTCATTGCTTCCGGTCCACACGGCTCCCTCCGGATCATCGCTATTTACCAGCCCCAGAAAACGATAACCACCTTCGTCAAAATAACCGATATGGTTATACGGAGCGCCGGTATCCCGGTGTTTCCACATCAACGGACGGCCATCGGGAGTAGCCTTTCCAGTGATTATAATGGAGGTACAAGCCTTGTCAACCACCGGAAAACAAAGACATAGAACAAATAAAAGAAGTAGTTTTTCATATCATTTATTGATTTAATAAGATTTCTTATGAGGAGCGCCAAATTCCTTACAGCTGACCTCGTCTATATCTACCGTCCAAATCTTCACGTTACGGACCGCCGGATCGCTATAACGGAAAGTCTTATCGGAATATTGCTTCATGATAATATCCAAGGCTTCCACCTTCTTGTCGAAATCCTCTTCGTAAGCGACCTTTCCCCAAGCGATCACGCTCTTCGAACGCATACGGTAGCTACAAGCTACCTCCGGATGCTGGAAAACCAAGGCATGGTCAATACTAAACGTAATACAGACTTTCGGATTACGTTCCAATATAGAGATGCTTCGTCCATCCTGCGCCGAGTGTAAATAAATCACGCCATCCTTATAACCGAAATTCATCGGCAATACATAAGGCGTTCCATCTGTATCCGCCATGCCAACGAAGCAAACATCGCTCTGGCGGATAATCGATTCGATCTGTTCCTTGTCCGTGTGTATAAGTGTCTTCATATTCCTTATGTTTAAATCTAACTTGATGCAAATTAAAAAATCATCTGTTTCTGCAACCCTTTATAACCCGCACTCGTCTATTAAGAAAAGAACCTAAAAAATTAAAGACGATGAAGACGAGAGTATCACTTTTTATATTCTGCATACAGATGATCGCGGTTTGCGGATTCGCAGCCGACAAACGTATCGATGGAAATGGGAACCCGGAAACCCGGGAGATAAAGATTAGCGATTACGACGAGATCACGTTCGTTGGCTCCGCTGATTTCGAGTATGAACAGTCGGATAAAGCGCCTTATCTATCCGTAACGATCGATGAGAACTTATTTGATTACCTCGTGACCGAAGTAGAAGGCGGTACGTTAAAGATCTATCCGAAATCTATCAAGAAAGGTTTTAATAATAACTCCTACGACTTGAGGCCGACCGTCTACAAGATAAAATCCAACTCCAAGGAACTAAAAGAGTTGAATACGGTAGGTTCCGGCAGTTTCATTATCAGCAAACCGACGAAAGTAAACCGGATGGAGATCAATATGGCCGGTAGTGGAAACGTTGAGTTGAGAGGCCCCGTAAAAGGTTACAAGCTTGAATGTAACATGGCCGGTAGCGGAAATATCATCGCCAAGGATATACAGCTGGACAACCTATCTTGCAGCCTCGCCAGCAGCGGGGAAATCGAGGTAATAGGAACCGTAGATCGTGCCTCATTCAATGTAGCGGGAAGTGGTGAGATTAAAGCCTTTGACTGCCAAGCACGTAAAGCAGAGTGTAATATCGCCAGCAGCGGCGAGATCAGCGTATATGCCACGCAAATCTTAGATGCCAATATCGTAGGTAGTGGTGAGATTCATTACAAAGGAGATCCGGAGATCAGTAAGTCTATCATGGGTTCCGGCTCGATCAACAAAGTCAAATAAACATTTAATACATACGAACGATGAAAACAAAATTAGTAGCGGTAATAGCCCTCATCTTTTGTGCCTTCATGGCAGAGGCTAGTAAAGTAGAAGGTAATGGGAATATTATTACGAAAGAGATATCGGTAGATAACTATAGCGAGATCGAACTGGGTGGAAATATCGAATATTCCGGCAATAATTTTTGGGGAAATAGAAGCAACAAGAAATTCCCGGTATTCAAATATACGCATGGACGAAGCGCTTCCTTGAAAATTACGATCGACGAGAATCTATTCCCACTCCTCTCGATCAAATCCAATAACGGACGGTTAGCTATCCGCATACAAGACGGGACCCGTATCAAACCGACCCAGTATGTAATCGAAGGAAGCTCGAAGACTCTGAAATACTTAAAGACTTCCGGCCCGATGGATTTTGAGGCGCAGAACGCTTTTTCCGAGGATCAACTGGAAATCAAGATTTCCGGCTCCAGCGACGTAAAGTTCCCACATAACGTGAAATTACGATTAGGTGAGTTCTCGGTATCCGGCTCCGGCGATCTGGTTTTTGAAGATTTGGACTGCAAGAATCTTACCAGCAAGGTTTCAGGCTCCGGAGACATCACCTTGAAAGGTAAGGCGGACGAAGCCCGCTATTCCGTATCTGGTAGTGGAGATATAAAAGCATACGACTTATCTGTCAATGATTTGAGTTGCTCGGTAAGCGGTAGCGGAGATGCCCGTGTTTATGCCAAAGATAACATGAACCTATCGGTTTCGGGCAGTGGAGACATCCGCTATAAAGGCCCGGCGAACGTGAATAAATCAAAGTCCGGCTCTGGATCCATTCAAGGCGCAAATTGATCGAACACACACATTTTTTTAATACACACATTATCAAATTTAAAAAAGCTACTAGATGTGATATCCGGTAGCTTTTTCTTGCTATTTTTGTAACCAACTCTTTATTTATAGAGTCTAAATTAAAAAGTAGAATCATAAAAAACGATACTTATGAAAACAAAGGCTATCTTATTAATGGTATTTTTCCTAGGATGGGTCACTACCGGTTGGGCCGCAGATCATGTAAAAGGCGATGGTAAATTGACCTCGAAAAAGATTTCTGTCGCCGATTATAACGAGATTAAGGTGGATGGCGTAATTGATTTCAATTACGAGCAATCCGATGATCCTTCCACCGTGGAGGTTACCGTAGACCAGAATCTTCATCCCTATGTCAATATCGAGGTGAAGGATCGTGTCTTAACCATCGCTTTCAAAGGAGCGAAGGTAGATCATTTCACGAAGTTTATCGTAAAGACGAATTCTAAATGGCTTGCCGCCGCAAAAGTTTCCGGAAATGCCAACTTCATGGTAAACAGTCCGCTTACCGGAGACGAGACCGTTATTAAGGCGAACGCCAATAGCTTGGTGCAACTGAAAGAGACAGTTACGGTCGGTAAACTGGATTTGAATGTATCCGGTAGCGCAAATATGGTTGTCAATCATCTGGAAGCCGACAAGATCGAATGTGATATCGATGGCTCCGGCTCTATAACGATCAAGAAAGGTAATGCAAAAGAAGGAGACTACAGTATCGTCAGCAGTGGTGATATACACGCTTTTGGGTTAGCGGTTCCTCAGCTAAGTTGCAAAGTAACAGGCAATGGCTTAGCGGAAGTACATGCTACCGATAATTTAAAGGCCAACGTAATCGGTAAAGGAAATATCCGTTATAAAGGCCCGACAGCAGTTCAACAGAGAATAATCGGTAAAGGTACCGTAGAAGAAGTAAAAGAATGAAAACAAGAATTATATACCTATGTCTGCTGGTGATCTTTTCTACGACAGGTTGTATCAGTAAGAATGCTCGAAAAGGTATCAATGGGAACAAGAATATTGTTACCCGCACCATTCAAGTAGATGATTTCGAGGAAATACATCTAGGGTCCAATATCGAATCGGCGAAAGGCATCAATCCGTTCAACAAGAAGAACCGTGCGATATGTAATTACATCCAAACAGATGGCGGCCTCCTCGTTGGTAGATCAGCATGGACGAGAATTTGTTTGACTTATTGGATATAGAGAATAAGGATCACAAATTAATCATCAAGGCTAAATCCGGCAAGAAGATCTGTCCGACCCATCTGGTATTGAACACAAGTTCCAAGAACCTGAAGGAAGCGGGGATCAGTGGCAGCATCGACTTTATCGCCGATCAACCGCTACAACTGACAAATACGTCTTTTTATATCAGTGGCGTAGGTGACGTGAAATTAGCTGATTTATCTTGTGATACTTTCAAGGTAGCTATATCCGGAGTCGGCAATATTTACTTGAATGGAAACATCAAGAAAGGCAAATACTCCGTATCGGGTGTAGGGCACGTATATGCGTTCGATTGCCCCGTTGAGGATCTGGAATGCGAAGTTTCAGGTGTAGGAGGAATGGAAGTGAACGCTACCCAGAAATTAGACGCTAGCACTTCTGGTGTGGGAAGCGTTAAATATAAAGGCAATCCGGAGCATACGCAGAAATCCGCCTCCGGTGTCGGAAAAATCAAACAAGCAGATTAATCATCCCAAAAATCAATTAGATGAAAAAGATATCACTTTTATTCCTTATATGTGGCTTATTTCTAGTAAGCAGCTGTATCCCTACACAAACCATAAAAGGAGACGGCAATATCACCACGGAAAATATCCCGGTTTCCGAGTATGACTGTCTTGAGTTAGAGGGAGGAGGCATGGTCGTGAATTACACGCAATCCGACGCTCCTGAAGGTTTGGAAATAAAGACAGACCAGAATATCTTCGAGAAATATGAGTTTAATGTAGAGAACCATAAGCTTAAGATCCGTCCGAAAAAAGAATTCAGGAAACATACGAATTTCCGTCCGACCGAGTTCATGGTTACGGCCAACTCCCGCAATCTAAAGAAACTAGCGGCGGCAGGCAGTACCCATGTAAATATAAATTCCCCTCTACAAGCCGAGGAGTTCGAGGCAGGATTAGCAGGTAGCGGGATTATCCAATTCCACGACACGGCCTCTTTTACAAACCTAAAGATAGAGATCGCCGGTAGCGGAGATTTCGTTGGCCATAAAGTGTATTGTGAGGAATTAAATGGGGATATGGCGGGGTCCAACACGATCGTTCTAGGGGGAACCGTAGGCACAGCTGAGTTCTCGATCGCCGGTAGCGGTACAGTACGTGCTTTCGATTGTACCATGGATGAGCTTGAGTGCAAGATTGCCGGTAGTGGAGACATAGAAGCCTTTGTCGTAAACAAAATCAAGGCAGAGATAGCCGGTAGCGGTTCCGTAAAATACAAAGGAGATCCCCAAGATATCCAAAAAAAGGTAATGGGCTCCGGTAAGATCGAGAAGGTGGAGTGATTCTTACAACCACCCCTCCTTTTTATACCATTCGATACTTTCTTCCAAGCCTTTACGTAAAGGATAGGCCGGGATAAAACCTAAATCATCTTGAAGAGGCGTGACATCGCAAATCCAGTTACGCTGCTTCAAGATGATGTATTTATCACTATTTAGCGTCATACTTTTCTTCAACAACTTACCGATCCATTCTGAACAGTGGCAAGCGATACGCACCAATCCCAGCGGTATACGGGCATGCAATACCCGCTTCTTTCCTAAGATATCTTGTATCATACGGGCAAAAGACTCATCCGTGTAGACATCTCCGTCGGCTACAAAATAATGCCGGTTCTCTATCTCCTCTTTCTCAAGGGAAAGGAAGGCCACGGTCGCTAAATCTTTTACATAGATAAACGTGATTCGCTGGGGAATAGCGCCTACGGCGAAATCGAGTCCCGACTTTACGCTTTGTATTTCCATGAAATAATCCTTCTCACCCGGCCCGTATACTCCTGTAGGCCGCAAGATCACGTAAGGAAAATAGGTTTGTTTACGGATGTAGTTCTCCGCCTCTAGCTTACTTTGGCCATAAGCCGTGTCCGGCCGCTGCGGATCGTCCAAGTGTATCGGGCGGAAAGTCTTCTCGTCGCCTCGCCCATAGCTGCTTAGGCTGCTCATCAAGAGGAATTTCTTCGGTTTGCAGCCGGCGGCGGCTAAAGCCTCGATAAATCGATGCGTATTCTCGGCGTTCACACGGAAAAAGTTTCGCTTATCCAATGTCTTCGTCAACCCGGCGTTATGGATCACATAATCCCATGCCCCATGCTCACGGGCAAAGTCTGAGAGTTGAGCCGTAAGCGCTTCCTGATCGCCATATTTCAAGTCGATGAAATGAATCCGCTTATCTTGCAGATGCGCTTTACTGCTACCCGCACGGATACCCGCCCACGTCTCATAGCCACGGCGAAGCGCCTCCTCTACCAAGAAACCGCCGATAAAACCACTCGCTCCGGTTATCAATATCTTCATATCCTTCATTTTTCTTTCATATAAAATGTATAATAATACCACAACAACCCGATCCAATTCAAGAACAGGATCGTCAGCATCCAAAGAATCTTTTGTTTCTTACTGATGAAAGGGTTTTGCGATACGGCCTTACATCCGAACAGGATTACGGCAATACCTACGATATAACCGATCTCCGGCAAGCTTATCCAGCAAATGATTTGTGGTATCATAAAAATAGAGTTATTCGTGAAAAAGAATTATTCGTGTTGGTGTTTCTTCAAGACTCGGTGCGGCAAGTCACCATGCCCCACCAACTCGATCGGACAAGCGTATTTCTCGCCCAACCATTCCTCAGAGACATTCGCTCCCGGGTGATAATGCAAAGTCTCGTTTACGCAAGCGATATTTTTCACCATCGTCAAAACCGTACCGATATCATGGGAAACCAAGATGATAGCGCTCTCTTTATTGATATCTTCCAAGAGCTGAT
>ENA-OQJN01000581-OQJN01000581.1-human-gut-metagenome-genome-assembly--contig:-NODE-581-length-14437-cov-3.534731_pt1 | contig 14437 bp, 15 predicted proteins | sample MGYA00242610_ERZ504777 | MGnify/ENA primary metagenome ERZ504777 (study PRJEB26092, sample SAMD00036350) | human gut metagenome | host: Homo sapiens | study: EMG produced TPA metagenomics assembly of... | reverse complement strand
GATGGGAAATCAAGGGGAGTATTTTATCTTTATATGTTATCCAGGGGTCTTAGGGGCGTTCCCCTAACAAGATGGCAGGATGTTTGTTAAACATTATGCGTATCTTGCCAATTTTCCTCTGGGAAAATTGCGTAGAAAATCCGTAGATTTCTGGAAGTTTGCAATACAAAAGCATACAAATATGCTGTACAAATGTATGCTTTTTGCGCGGGAAGGAAAGAAAGGAGACGGCATGGCGAAACAGATGAAAAGTTTTCGGCTATCGGAAGAGGCAATCGCTGTGATTGAACACCGGAATCGGGAACTATATCGATCCGGTCAGGCGTATGTGGAATCCCTGCTTTTGGGAGAAAAGAAACGACCAATGGAGGAACAACTGTTGGAAGTTTTGGAGGAGATCAAAGGGGAACTGAACCGGCAGAATTATAAGTTGGAAAAGCTGCAGAAATGTTTGGATTCTGCATTGGAACAGAGGAGAAAAACAGAAGAGAACAGACTGCCATATACCCCGCCGCCCTCTGACATTATTTGAGGAAAAAAATTTGGAAAATAGGATGATAGCAAAGGAGTAAACGTAATGAAGCTACAGGAACAATTAGAAAAAGTACAGAAAGATCTGGAAAAAAGTTGAAGAGCGCAGAAAAGAACTGCAGAAAAAGGAGAAGGAATTACGAACCAAAATCGAATTGGAAACCGCAAAAGCAGAGGTAAAAAAGAATGAAGAAATCCGAAAGATTGTAGAAGAAGCCTATGGACAAGTGGACGGGGCAGATCTGGAAGCATTTCGTCAGTTTATGCAGGAACAGGCTGGGAAGAGGAAGCAACAAGAGGAAGAATTCAAAGGATATGATCTGGGAGGAATTTAAGTGAAGCGCAATGTATTGGTAGGTGTCCGATTTTCTCCAGAAGAGCATGCGTATCTTTGTGAACAGGCAGAAAAAGATGTGGAAACCCAGAAGAGAAACGGGACGAAAAATCTGTCTGCTTATATCCGAAAACGAGTGTTGGAAAGGTCTGGATACCAAGAAGAAATACAGATCCAAAAATCCTTGAAAGAATTGACGTATCAGTTTCGGAAAATTGGGACAAACATCAATCAGGCAACGAAACAGTTACATATTGGATATGAGACCATGGCGGCAGCCAACAGACTGGAAAAAAACATGAAGGCTTTGGACCGACAGATGGAAAACTTGAAAGAGGAATTAAGGCGCATATATGCGGATCCGGATGAGAAGAAAGTATAAGCAATGAAAGAACAGTGCTGGGACTGGAAAATTCCAAGTATCTGATATAAAAGAAGGACGGTATCTGTCAAAAGATACCGCCTGAATTAGAGCGTATTATTTTTTAAGAAATCCGTTGGCGTTATGGCGGGAACCGTGGAGCCGGAGAAATCTTTGATGTTTCTTGTGAGAATATAGCGTGCATTGTTTCGGTTTGCCACAGCATCAACTACAGCATCTTCAAAGTCTTGCATGGAATGTGAGAGCGCCGTATGAATGTCCATGCCTTGTACATCTGCAAAGGTGACAAGTTGGGAAAGCTGTTCCAGTGTTTCTTTTGCTTTTTCACTGGACTGAAAAGATTTTCGCAACAGGTAAAAAATATCAGTTGCAGCGGATGCTGAGATGAAACATTCCATATTCCTTTCTACAGCCATGCGTAAGGCTTGATAGGAATCTGTGAAAAAGGGTTCTCGTTTTTGGACAATATCCAAAATTACGTTTGTGTCGATTAGAATTTTCATTGTCTTGCTAACCGTTCCTCTTTGAGAATCTTTTCATCGCCCACCGTATCTTCTGGTACGATACCAACAAGATGATCTAACACTGCCAGTTTATCCACAGAAGGATTGGTGAGACGGGCAATGTTTTTCCATTTTTGTAATGAAGATGTCTTGAGCAGTGGCAAGTTCCAGGTATTTTCCAAGATTGGTTTTAAATTCAGTTGCAGTAACAATCATAGTGAGTTCCCTCCTTGTTTGTATGATGTGTTTTTTATAATTATATTATACTCAAATCGAACGAAAAAATCAATGAAATCGAACGATATATACAGAGTGATTTAAAAGGTGCGAAAGAAGGTGAAAATCTGTGGCAATTACGAAAATCTTAAATATTAAATCCCAGTCGAATCTACACAATGCGATCGACTATATTATGAAGCCGGAAAAAACGAAAGAGCAGCTATGGGTGGGCGGAAATTCCGGAAATACAACACAAGAGGTGTATCGTACCATGATGGATACCAAACAGATATGGGGAAAGCTGGATGGAAGGAAAGGATACCATATCATCATCAGTTGGAAACCGGGAGAATGTACGGAAGAAAAAGCCTATCAGATCATTCAGGAATTTTGTCAGGAATATTTGGGAGAGAACTATGATTATGTATTTGGAATCCACACGGATCGGAAGCATTGTCATGGTCATATTGTGTTCAATTCCGTGAATCGAGTCACTGGTTATAAATATCGTTATGAACGTGGGGACTGGGAAAAATTTATGCAGCCGATCACGGACAAGCTTTGTGTGAAATATGGACTTACCAAACTGGAATATGAAAAAGGAAACCGGAAAGGAATCTCATATGGCGAATGGAAAGATCAAGGGAAGAGTAGCTGGAAAACATGGATCCGTGCAGACATTGACTATGCGATTTCCCAGTCCGAAACATATGAGGAATTTTTAGAGCAGATGAGATCCATGCATTACCAGATCCGGGAAGGAACATCCCGGGAAGAAGGAGAAATTTTGTCTTTGAAGCTGCCTGGACAGAAGAAATCCTGCAGAACGAAAAAGAAAACATTAGGGGAAGCTTATACAGTTGCTTCCATTCGGGAACGGATTGGGAAAGAATGGAAACGGTATCCTTATCCAAAGCCACCCAAAATAAAAGTTTGCCGAAGTCATGAAAGATGGAATAGAACGTATCGAATAGGAAAGTACCAGGCAAGCCATATCCGGGATATTTATGAGATTCAGAACCGGTATGCCAAAGGGAATCCTTATGCAGCCAATACAGGAGCCATGAGAAAACACTTGTCGGAAATCCGTAAATTGCGGGAGGATTGCAGGTATTTAGTAAGAATGGACATTCGAAGCAGGGCAGCATTGGAGCAACGGGAACAGGAGGTCTTACAAGAAGAAAAGCGTTTGAAAGAGCAGCGTAGTCTGGAATGGGAGCTTCAAAATCATGGGATTTATCAAAAATGTCAGGATCTGGAAAAGGAGTTGACTCAGATCCCAGTATGGGAAGATCGATTTGAACAAGTATTAGATGAACTGGAACGGTTGCAGGCACAATTGCCAAAGGGAGTGGATCAGATTCAAATGGGAAAGGAACAACTGCAGGAGATCCGTCAGGAGAAGCGATTGATTCGTCAGATCAAACAGATGGATGAAGAACACAAACAAATCCGAGCATTTCCTAAGCAATCGCCACATCCAGGATTGAAAGAAATTCGGTGGAATCCGAAGAAAACGCAAAGAAAAGGAGGAACACAGTGGAAAAGAAACAGGAAATAACAGAAGAACAGGTCAAAGAATACCAGATGCTTCTGGCACAATGGATGCAGCTTCCCATGGATGCCCTGGAAATCCTAAATGAGGATATGCCATGGCGCATCCGGGAATGGCTGTATGTATGTGCCTTGGATCAGATACCCGGGGCAGAATTACAAGCAATGAAACCACAAGGACTGAAAAAGATTCAGGATATCCGGGCGCAGTTTCTCAAACAGAAGTTTCAGGATTTAAAGGAAATTCAAACTCAGTTGAATGCACTACAAAAGCAGATGGAAGAAGGGAAAGAGAAACAGGAAACTGTTTTGTCCAGACTGCAGGCGGAAGTGCTACAGATCCTGCAGTATCTGGAACAAGAAAAACAAACTTTAAAGGAGTGGGAAGAGCAGTGGTTGGAAGAACGGAGAAAATACAAGGAACAATTCCAGCAGATGGAAATAAACAGGATGGAAGAGGAAAAATCGTGGAGTCTTTGGAATCGGCTGTGGAAGAAAAAACAGTGGAAAACACAACTACATAGGAAACAGGCACAAATGGATCAATTTGTCAAACAGGTGTTAGAAGAAGAGAAGTTTAGCCAGGAGCAAAAGAGTTATTTGCTGGATTGTCTGGAACAAGGCGAGGAAATGGAAGAAGTGTTGTATTTGGCAAAATCCTGTCTTTCTGTGGAACAAATGGAGCGAATCAAACAGTTGCTTTCCCAGCATCCACAAATGTTTTTGGGCAGTCGGAGAAAGCCATGGAATCAAAAGAAAAAGGGGAAGGAGGAATAGGGGGATGAAGATACAGGTACAGCTCTACCTGCCAGAACAGAATCAGGGAACAGCCTGGGGGTATGGAACCATTACTCTGGATCAGCTGCTGACATTTCAGATACGGATTTTGACATGCGAAAAAGGAGCAGGAATCAAGGAGGCGTTTGTCAGTTTTCCAAGAAGAAAGCAGGGAGAACGATGGGAGGACTTGGTAATCGTGGAGGATTCACTACGAAACCAGATCACAGAGGCAGTCCGGGAAGCCATCCAGATGGAAATTACAAAAGATTTGTATCTTCCCAAAATCGAAGTTGTGCATCTGCAGGTGTTTCCACAAGGAAAGAAACCACACCTTGTGGGAGAAGCAACGATCCGTGTCCTTGGGGTTACGGTGAAAGGGATTCTATTAAAACAAGGGAAATATGGTGTGTTTTGCCACATGCCCCAATATTACAGTGAGAAAAAGGGATATCAGGATGTGATATACAGTCCTTCCAAACGGCTGAGGGATGCGATTTTTCAAGCCGTATTGGAAACTTATCAGAAACGACAAAAGGAGTAGGTATGGAAAACGAACGAGGAAAACAGGAAGTGTTGATGGCACTGCAGGGAGTCGGCAGACTGGGGATTATGATGGATCCGGTATTTAAACTAACAGCGGCAGGAACAATCCTGCTGATCCAGCACTTTGCGAGAATGTATAAAGAAGGACTATTAAACCGAAGGGAATTTCAAAATTTTCAGGAGTTTGCCAAGTTGACTGAAGGAAATTACCAGATTATAAATATTCCGGTTGGAAGTTGGAAGGAATTAGAAAAAACGGGATTTGTCCATCAGATGGAAGAGAGGGGAGTGCGGTATGTGGAACTGCCAGATCTGAATCAGACAGATGGGCTGGTTCAGGTGGCAATTTATGGAGAGGATCAACTAAAATTTCAGGCTTGGTATGACCGGTTTTTAATGGCAGAGATGAAAGGGGGAGAACATGAACTGCAGAACTTAAACCATCTGACCAGTGGAAGAACCAGCATTGTCAGTATTCCGGTGGAACAGAAGATAGACTTGTTAACAGATGATTTTGCAGTACTGCAGGTGAACTATTCTATTCTGCCAGATTTACAGGTGGGGGATGGGGAAATCCAGGTTGTGGTAGCCAATGCAGATCTGGCAAAAGTGGAACATTGGTACCGAATGTATCAGGAGCAGTGCCTGACAGAGGGAAAAGAGATCCCGGATTTTCAAACCATGGATATGGGAAAGTATAGGGAAACAGGTGTGATGAAGGAAGAAGCCTATGTGGATACGTCATCGGAAGCAATCCAGAAAGCGGTTCGTAAATATGAGGGTCAGGAGCCGGGAGAACTGGAACAAAAGGTACTGCAACAGGAACAGGCCATTCATTCCATAAGTCATGCACAATATCAGGAGCTCCATAACCATCCGGATTTCATAGAGATTACCATCAATTGGGAGACTTTGGTACAGGAATCCCAATTGGCCAGCAGCTGGGATATGGAACAACGAGGGATGTTTGCAAGTCGCATTCCGGGAACGTGGGGTGAGGGCGAACAGACGTTGGTACTACCTACAGAGCAGGTATTTCAAACAGATGATGGAAAAACCTACATAGGTTTTCTGGAACGAAAGGAGAAGCAGCTGATCTTAAATGCTGATGGAAGTATGGTTCCATCGGAAAAGAGGAGTACAGGAGAAGAACTGTATGCGAAGCGGTATGAGCCGGTATCCAGAACATTTGGAAAGAAGGAAGCGGTGAAAGGGGAAACGGTAGAGAACACGCTGCTTCAAAAGGCAGCAAAGCAACTCTCATCCAAAACTCCGGTTATGCCAAAGAAAGGACGGTAAACAATGGTAGAAAGAAGAAAATTGCCATGGGGACTGCTACTTAGTCTTCTGGTGCTGCTGATGGTCATTGCGTATGATCTGAGTGGACTGGCAAAGCTGGAGGGGGTCACATTGGCTAACTGGCAGGAGCAATTTGTTTTGATCTTGCTCCATCCATTTCATAACTGGTGGAATGATTTGACCTTGACATTTTTTGGGATTGCACTGATTGTGTGGATCGGGATCGTGACCTACCTGATGGATTATTACCGGAACCGCCAGATGGGGGTGGAGTATGGATCTGAGCAGTGGGCAGACTTAAAGCAGATTCAGCGGAATTTGGGAAACAAAGATCAAACGAAGAATACGCTGTTAAGCAAAAATGTAGCAGTGGATAATGGGAAACTGTCGAATATGAACCTTTTGATCCTGGGAGGTTCTGGAAGTTACAAATCCACATCCATTGTGATTCCCAATCTTTTATTGGCGTCCATGACGAACGTTGTGTTGGATATTAAAGGGGAATTGCTGCGAAAAACAGGAAATTATTTAAAAGAAAAGCATATCGCAGTAAAGGTGCTAAATCTTATCAATCCGGAAGAGTCCGACCGATGGAATCCGTTTGTGTACATTCGGGATGAAGTGGGATTGGTTAAGTTGATTACTAATCTGCAGGAGTCTGTGAAGCCACCGGATGCCATGAAAGGGGAGCCTTTTTTGGGATCAGGCCGTCAGTCTGTATCTCATGTCTCTATTTTCTTATGAGTGGCTGCGGCAGGAACGGGAGAAAAAAGAGCATCCGGAACAGTATCAGGCGGCCACATTGCCACGGGTTTTAGCATTGGCAAATTTAGAGATGCAGCCAGGATCGGAAGAAAACAGTACCCGGTTACAGGAAAAAATGGACGATCTTGCGAGAAGATATGGCCCGGAATATCCACCGGTACGGGATTACCGGAAACTCAAGGGAAATATGGAAGCACAGGAAACAGTCAGTTGCGTAATCTTAATGGTAAACGCTATGTTGCGATTGTGCGAAACACCTGCAATCAAAAGAATTTTAGAAGCTGATGATATGGAGATTCGAAGTCTGGGAACTGGGGCAGAGAATATTCCGGGGAAAAAGACGGCGTTGTTTTTGGTCATGCCAGACAATGATCCGTCTTTTAATTTTTTGATTTCCATGTTTTATACCACTATGTTTGATGTGCTGATCCATACGGCAGACCATGAATGTGGAGGGGCATTGCCCATTCACGTCAGACTGTGGGCGGATGAATTTTATGCAGGACCCAAACCAAGTAAAACAGAATCTTTGATGGGTACAATCCGGGGAAGAAATATGTCCATTGTTCCGATTTTACAATCCATTGCACAGATCAAAGCCTTATTTCAACAGGATAAGTGGGAAATCTTTGTGGAGAACTGTGCCATTACCATCTATATGGGATCGGGGCCAGGAGCCAAAAGTACCCATAAATATATTTCGGAGTTGTTGGGGGAGATGACCATTGATGTCCGGAATGATGGGCGGACATTTGGGGCACACGGAAACTCCAATATTCAAAACCAGAAACTGGGGAGAAGTCTGATGACTCCTGCGGCGGTCAAACGAATGAACCGAAAGAATTGTCTGATCTTTATCGAAGGTCAGTATCCTATTTTTGATGAAAAGGCAATCCCATTTCAGACCCCAGAGTGGAAGCAAATGGAACAATTGGCAGGGAAGACGGGATATCATCATCCGGTGAACGTGGTTTTTGATGAGGAACAACGGACATACTTTACATTGGAACCGAAAAAGCAGATCCAGTTTTTGAATCGGGAAGAACGGGATGCCTATCAGGAGATGGCCAAAAAAGAAGAGGGGATCTACTACCGGGAGATTGACCGGGAAGCCTTTTTATATTTGAATTTTCGAAAGCATCCAAAGCCAACCGAACAGGAGATTGAAGCACAGTTTCTGCAGGCAAGAAAAGAACGGGCAGAATTTGTCAGGCGAACGGGCGAAATGGCGCAGTCATCCGTTCCGGAGGATGTTATATTTTTTCAGGATTTGGAGGAAAAGCAAAGACTTTCAGAGGTACAGAAATATGATCTGTCAGGCAGCATTTTGGAATGTATGGAGCGGTATGCGGATCAGCTAAGCCAAGGACAGAAAGAAATGATTGTTGAGTGCCTGGAAAAGGGACTGACAGAAGAGCAGATCAAAAGATTGATGTTCCGGTCAGTGGATGAAATGAGAAATTATCAGAGGGCGTATTTGTTGAGCAATAGTATAGGGGATTTGTAGTTGAAAGTGAAATAGGAATATTGTATTTAATAGACATAGAGAAAATTATATATTAAGATTTAGAAGTTAATTTTAATTACAATGAGGTTTTGGCGAATATTATAGTGCGGTGAGCCATCAGTCCGGAGTGGAGAGGTGCCAGTCTGGACTGATGGAGTTATCTCAAGGCAAATTAAGATTCGGCTTTAGCTTGAAAGAACTTCTACTCCATTTTCTTTAATAAGAATCCTGCTTAAATGGAATATACAGAAGCGTCTTATCCGCAATGCCGGATTCGACCAGCCGGAAGCAAATATCATGGATATCAACTATACTTCCGGACGCAAGTTGAACAGGTATCTGATAAACAGGTTTGCTACCTGCGAATATATATCTGAACACCGGAATCTTTTTATTACCGGTGCAACAGGCTGTGGTAAAACATATATGTCATGTGCATTCGGTATGGAAGCATGTAAGCAGTATTACAATACCAGGTATGTCCGTATGCCGGATGTGCTTATGGATTTAGACAGTGCTCGCTCGGAGGAAACTTATTGTAAAGTAATGGCCTGTCTACGCACCTACTATGGGGCGTTTACTGTTCTTTAGCTTTTTTCAATAAAAGCTAGAATTCGTTCTAATGTATCATTTCCCCCAATCCATATATCTGGTTCGAATCCCCTACCTTCTTCAATATCGTTTATCGATATTGTATCTCCATAAGTAGCTGTTAGTTTTGAATAGGGTAACGTACAGCGTATGCTTTGTTTTGAAAGTATACAACCAGATGTATTTGTTCCAACAAAAACAACATTTTTTAAGGTATCTAATGATTCAACAAACCACTCAGCAGAAGAAGCTACATTTTTATCAATTAGAACAAATATTTTAGTAGTGTTTGGCAGTACTACTTTTTTTTCTTTGGTGATATACCATTTATTTTTAGTCTGGGTTGCAATGTCAGATTCAATTTCATATAAGTTTTTAAAATATGGAGTTAAATTTTCGTAATCAATTATCTTAAGAGCTTTTTTAGTTACATAATTATTTATTAAATTGGCTAAACGAATATCTATATGATTTGTTTAGGCATTTGGCCAGTAAAAACTTTCAAACCATGTTGCTGGAATAGTGGTTTGTCCGCCCGAATTTCCTCTTAAATCTAAAATGATCAAATCTTTACCTTTTGCATATTTAGCAGATTCCTGATAAGCTGTAAGATTATTTGTGATAATAAAGGATCGCATTGAAAAAATAGGAATATTATTAATTTTTTTACTACTATATGCTTTGGAAAGTTGTATTTCATTGTATATTTTCCCGGTACTTTTTTCTAATTTAACATGGATTTCTTTAGAGTCTCTTCCAGAATTAAGTTTCAGGGTAACCGCTGTGTAAGGATGCGTAGACAATATTCCTATATAATTACAGCGCGAGCCTGATTCATCTAAAGATGGTTTAATATATTGTTCTACATTGGGATCACCTTCGATAGATTCTATATACCATTTTTGGGTGTTTACATATAGATAAAATCCTCTGGAATCTTGTTGAATCGTAAATGTTTGATTATAATAATAGTCCTCATGGTTTAACACAGGTGTGTTATTTATTAAAAAATGGTTATCTTTAATAAAATATAAATTTTTTATTAGTATTTGTTGCAATGTAAAAACTGATAGTTTTTCAGGATATGCATTGATTTGATTTAAAATATTGTTTTTTGCAGTTTCCCATTTCTCTTCATTTCCAAAATATAAATATCCGGCATAAGAATACTTTAGTACTTCAAAAAGCAAGGTGACGTCAGAAATTGCTTCTTTTATTTCAATAGTTTTTCTTGTAAATTATAAGAGTCTGATTCCAAAAGTGCAGGTTCTAGGCAGTTTAACTGGTTTTCTGGAATTCCTAGATCAGAGGGAGAATATTTCATCAGATATTGACGATAGTCTTCACTATTAGTTGGTGATACTTCTATTCTTTTTATATTAGCATTGATAAATAGTGTGTTAAGCTCTGAAACATTGCTGAATCTATATAAAATAAATAAAAAAAGAAATGTTAAAAAGTGTTGAAAAAGAGTTTTTGTTTGTTGAATTTCACTATTTTTCCCTCCATATATTTACTAAAGATATACAATATGTTAAAATATAGACAAAAGTTACTAATAATATAACACAATAACAGGAGAATATAAATGAAAGAATCTAAATTTAATGTATTTTATGAAGCGAAATCTAATTCTCAAAAAATTTTGGCATATAATTCTAGGTCAAATGCTTTGGCAACTATAAATCTAGATGATTTTTATAAATTTAAGTCGTGCGCTTCATCTGGTAATTATGACAATTTGGATAAAACATTTAAGAAAGACTTAGAAGCTGGATATTTTATCATTGAAGATTCTGTAGATGAATTGGATATATTACGATATGAGCAGCAATCTGCCCGGCATAATAGCCAACATTTAGCATTAACAATTGCGCCTACTTTAGGCTGTAATTTTGATTGTATATATTGTTATGAGAAAGAACATGGGGATTTTCATGTAATGAGTCATGAAATTCAAGAAGCTATATTGGATTTTATATCTCAGAATGCTTCAACAATAAATCAATTATCAATAACATGGTATGGTGGTGAACCACTTTTGTCATTTGATTTGATAAAAGATTTTTCTAAAAAAGTAATAAATCTATGTCAAGAGTACAATATTGCATATTCTGCGGTTATTGTTACTAATGGGTATTTATTGACTGAAAAAATTTCCAAAGAATTTAAAGAACTTAATATTGTAGGTGTACAAATCACGTTAGATGGTCCTGAAGATATTCATGATACAAGAAGACCTTTACAAGGTGGACAAGGAACTTTTACAAAAATCATAGAGAATTTGAAAAAATGTATAGAATATTTGCCAAATACATCCTTAAGAATTAATGTTGATCAAGCTAATAAAGATAGAATTTATGAAGTTATGGATATTTTAAAGGATAATGGATTAACAAAAGTATTTCCTTATTTAGGTTATGTAGAACCTACAAATGAGCAATATGAAAAAGAACAATGTCTAACTGTAAATGATTTTGCAAAATTAGAATACAATTTTGAAAATAGTATAGGTGATGAATATTCAAACAATAAATATCCTAGGTTAGTTTCAAATAATTGTTGTGCAGACAGTAGAAATGCATTTGTCATAGATCCTTATGGTAACTTATATAAATGTTGGTCTGATATAGGACTAGAAGAGTATTGTTTGGGTAATGTTTTAAGTGGAATTGATAATAAATCCAGAATATATGAGTATGCACTTTATGATCCTACGATGGATCAGCAGTGTAAAGAGTGTAATATTTTGCCTATATGTATGGGGGGATGTCCAAGGAGAAGAATTGATAATATTGATAATAGATGCTCTGTTTACAAATATGCTTTAGAATCCTACTTACAGACCATATTTAATAATTCAATACAATAATTAAATCGAAAGAGTTAATTATAAAAAAATTTTAAGGAAAGGAGAACAGATATGGAATATTTAGTAAATCCGACCACCCCACAAGATAAGAGAGACTGCTGCTTTTTGGGAAATAAAATTGAGTGCATAGCTAATGCTTGTGCACAATGTCGAGATCTTTGTGGAATAAAATGTACAGAATTGTGTGGTGGACAGTTTTGTGCACCTGCCAGAATGGATCCTATGTCTGGCAAATAGAAATTAAAAAAGATAGGGATATTTCCCTATCTTTTTAATAGTAAGGGAAAATATATGATAAAATATATAAAAACATATTTTTTAAAATATAAAAAGCATATTATAAGTTTATCAATTTTAATAACTATATCAGGCATAATCTCATTGTTTATGCCTACATTTGTTGGAAAATTTATTGATTTGTTAGTTTATCAAAATGATATGTATTTGGTAAAAGTAAATATATGTATATTTGTCATATTATCGTTGGTAAATATAATAAATTCGTATTTAACAAGTATAACTATTGCAAAAGTTCAGACAAAATTAAGTTTTAGTATTAATTTTGACATAATTGAACATTTGAAAAGAATTTCCTATTTGAAGGTTATTTCATATGATCCAGTGTATCTTAATCGGAGAATCAATACAGATTCTAATATACTAATTACTTTTTTTTAAACAATTATCTGAATATATTTTTTAACTTTGCTTCCTTAATGATTTCGATTTGTATTTTATACAATATAGATAAAATAATAACAGGGATATTACTATTTTTTATTCCTATATACATTTTATCGTATATTTTATTAAAAAATCAGTTTTATAAATTAAATTTAAAATGTAAAAACTCACAAGATTTATTTTTTTCAAAATTGACAGAACAGATTACAAATATTAAGGCTATAAAAATAGACGCATCTTTTGAATTTTATAAAAAAAATGCAAAAGATTCTTTTGATAAGATGTTTAAGGATTTGATATCATTTTCAAAAATATCTTATTTTACATCTGGATTAGACCGCTTACTTTCAACTATTGCAAGTGCATCTATTTTTTTGGTAGGTGGGATAAAAGTTATTAAAGGTGATTGCTCTATAGGGGAATTTACAATAATAATTACGTATTTCAATATAATTATAGGAGCGATTTCTTACTATTTGAATATAGGAAAATCCTTCCAAGACTGTAAAAGTTCTTTTGTAAGAATACAAGAACTTTTAAATATTCCAGAGGAAAAAAATGGGCATAAGCTTATAGATAGTGTTGAAAAAATTGATTTGCAGAGAATATCTTTTCAATATGATGGACATTTTATATTCACTGATTTTGTGTATACTTTTAAAAAGGGATATATTTATTGCATTAAAGGGCATAATGGTACGGGAAAAAGCACCCTATTAAATATTATAATTGGATTGATAAAAGAACTTGACTCAGGAAATGTGTATTACAATGATATAGAAATTTCTCAATTAGAGATATATAAAGTTAGACGGAAGTTATTTTCAATAGTTCCTCAAGACTATATGTTAAATGATGTCGAATTGGAAGAGTTTTTAAAATATATTAATAAGCAACAAGTTCACTTTAATAATACAGCCAATTCAGTTGGTGATAAGAATAATATAAATAAATTACTTGAAAAAATTAGGATGATTCCTGCTAAAGATGGAAAGAATATTTATTCTGGTGGAGAGAACCAAAAATTGTGTATTGTTAAAGCTTTATTGAAAAATTCTGATGTTTTAATAATGGATGAACCTACATCATCGTTAGATATAGCTAGTACAAATATATTAAAGGAAATTCTATTCAATCAAAAGAAAGAAAAATAATTATATTAATATCTCATGACAAATATTTAGAGGAAATTTGTGATCAAATTATAGATTTAGATAGTATGAAAGTAAACGCAGAATAGGCAGTATTTGTTCAAAATTATGATATGTAGATAATATCAAATCACTTCATATTAAGCGCTTAATTTTCAGCTGTTGGTGAAAATTAAGCGCTTCGCAATTCCTGTTAATCATCCGTTGCGTTTCTACAGATTTCAAGAAAATCTGGCTTAGCTCGTTCTTTTAATTTAGCTGTAAAGTTTTCATTTAGGAATTCGACATATGAAAAGGGTAAGCGCTTAATTTTTAGGTATGATAGAAAAATCCCCGACTACTTTTCAGTAGCCGGAGCACCTTGACAATTCACATATGATTGATTTGATTCGTTTGCACGACGTTCGATCTCAGCTTTGACAGTTTCATTCCATGGCGCCAGAAGTTCTAATTCATCATCACTCATCCTGTCATCAGGCAGTTTTTCCAGCAGATAAGTAAGATAGTGATAGACGTTTACTCCATTGGCTTTTGCCATCTCTACCATTGTGTACACGATAGCGCTGGCCTGGGCTCCGTTTGGTGTATCGCAGAACAGCCAGTTTTTACGGCCTACTGTAAACGGCGGATCGCATTTTCGCTGAGATTATTAGAAAAACTGCAGCGGCCGTCTTCCAGATAAGTGGACAGATAGGAGCGGCGATTCTGAATGTAGGTGACAG
>ENA-OQJN01000580-OQJN01000580.1-human-gut-metagenome-genome-assembly--contig:-NODE-580-length-14473-cov-3.884567_pt1 | contig 14473 bp, 15 predicted proteins | sample MGYA00242610_ERZ504777 | MGnify/ENA primary metagenome ERZ504777 (study PRJEB26092, sample SAMD00036350) | human gut metagenome | host: Homo sapiens | study: EMG produced TPA metagenomics assembly of... | reverse complement strand
CTTAACAGATGGATCGGGTATTTTCTATTTTATCAAAGACTTCTTGAATGCGACTAAAGGGAATATAATTGGTAGCAATTCCTTTCAAGTTAAATTCGCCATTTTCCATACGTTCAATTGTAGGCTCGAACTGATAGCAGGACATTCGTGAGCCAATAATATCTAATTCTCTCTGATTGATCATCGCTTGAGTGATTTGTTCAGGAACGGTAACAAATCCAAGGGGTACGACACGTCCGGCATTGCAGATAATCCCCGGTTCCATGATCATCGTTAAAGACCCGGGGAAGCAGGCTGAATCAAAGGCAATCGTTACTCCATGTCCATCAGTCAACTCATGAATCCGCTGTTTCAAATCTTCCCGCTTTGTATTAATAACAAAATCTGCACCATATTCTTTTGCCCGTTCTAATGAACTATCACTGATATCAGCACAAATAATCTTTTTAACGCCCTTTGCCTTACATGTTTGTAAAATGATAGCGCCAATCGTCCCAGTCCCCAATATAAGAACCGTATCATCAGGTACCACGCGCCCTCTTTGCGTGCAATGTGCGCCGATTGCAAAAGGTTCTACCAAAGCCGCATCTTTCCAAGGTACGTCGGAACTGATAGGATATACTTCACCTTCGGGAACAATGAAGTATTCCCGCCAACCGCCATCATAACCAGAGCCGCGAACCAAGACATTCTCGCAGACATTTTTACGATGAATACGGCATTGGTAACACGTTCCACAAGTATGAATCAAATCAACAATAATATGGTCGCCAGGTTTGACCTTCGTAACTTAGAGCCGACAGCCGCTACGACCCCTGCATTTTCATGGCCGGGAATTCGTGGATAGCTGGCGCACGGATTGGAACCATTATAGATATGGAAGTCACTGCCGCAAACACCAGCAGCCTTCATTTGAACTAACACATCATAATCACCCTTAACTTCAGGCCGAGGCACCGTCCGTACCTCATAAGCATGTGCCCCTGTAACGACGACTTCTTTCATCATATCTGACATATCTATTCCTCCATTTCGCAATGATACACTATATTTATACTTCTATTTACTTCATTAGGTCAAGAATCCCAATAGATAAAGCCGGGAAGAAAGCAAATAAGAAGGCGCAGACAATTTCAACAGCCACAAAAGGTAACAATCGTTTGGCGACTTTCGCTACAGGTTCCCCACTAAGGCCACAAGAAACAAACATGGTGGTCCCGAAAGGCGGTGTCGCCTGTCCCATCGCTAATAAGAATACAAACAGCAGACCAAATTGAACGGGATCTACACCAAACTTAATCGCAATCGGTGCTAAGATAGGTCCTAATATTAAGTTCGTCGCACCGACTTCCAAAAACATCCCGCAAATGGTAAGCAGAACAATAATTAATACTAAGAACACAGATGCATTGCTGGCAATAGCCATAAACCCTTTCGTTACCAATACCGGAATGTGATAGAAGGTAACAATAAACCCAAACATCTGCGCCGTAACAACCAGAAACATGATGTTAGCCGTTGTAATGGCAGTCTGTCGAACGACATCAAAGATCTGGGCTCCCGTAATTTCTCGATAAATCCCTAGGCAAACAAAAAAGCCATAAAATACAGCGACAACGGCGCTTTCAGTCGGAGTAAAAATCCCGCCATAAATTCCACCTAAAATAACCAGCGGCATTAAAAGAGCCCAGATGGCATCGCGGAAAGACAGTAAAAAGCGTTTAAAGGAAAAGCTATCATTGCACGGGAAATTACATTTCTTGGCTTTGATGTAGGCATATACACAAAGGAAAAATCCACAAATGATACCAGGTACAATCCCTGCCATAAGCAATTTAGCAACCGACGTATTCGTAATATTACCATAAATAACGAATACCGTAGATGGGGGAATAACGATGCCTAAGGTACCACCAATCGCTTGACACGCGGCCGAATAATCCTTAGGGTAATCTCGTTTAACCATTTCAGGATACATAATGCCGCCAATCGCTGCCGTCGTCGCAACAGAAGAGCCTGAAATAGCTGCAAAAAACGCACAAGCAACGATAGATACCAAGGAAATACCACCTGAAATCCATCCGACCAGAGAATCGGCAAAGGAAACCAGACGTCCAGATAATCCACCTTTTGCCATGATATCTCCGGCTAAAAAGAAGGCCGGTAATGCCAGCATGGCAAAATTATCACATCCTGTGAATATTTTTTGTGTAATCATCGCTAACGATAAATTAGGGTCTAACAAAATAGCACTGATACAAGCTCCCCCCAGTGCCCAAGTAATGGGCAATCCAATGGACATCAGTCCGACTAATACTACCAGCAGGGCTACTGCAGATAACTCCATAACCTTTCGCCTCCTTATTCGTTATTTGTGGAATGTACATCCGCTTCATGATTTGTAAAACACCGTTCTTTCATCTGGAATAAGATAGCGAGTACCGTTAAGCCAAACCCCAGAGAAACAATTCCATACATGACATTCATTGGAAGTCTCAGTGCTGGGCTCATCTGGTAGCCACCGATCTCGATCATTCCAAAACTGCTGTAGAAAAAGACACTGGCAATGATAAACGCTAATAGTTGTCGAATGAATTCTAACCTTTGTTTATTCTTTTTAGAAAGGATATTATCAATTAAATCGATGCTGACAAATTGATTTTCAGTAACCGCAATATTTACACCAAGAAGGGTTAACGCTACATAAAGATATCGTGAAGCTTCCTCTGACCAGGGAATACTATAAAAACAACATATCGGGTTACGGTTTGTATAAACACAATGCTCATAATCAGAATCAAAATAACCGCGTTTAACCGCATAACCCAAGATTGAATGCTTTTAAACCATTTTTCACCTTGCCTCATCAACTATTCCTCCTCTCCAATATCTTTAGCGGTTTGCTTAATTCGATCCAGTGTATCCTTAAATGTTCCACTAAACTCATCGCGAACGCTGCTAGTAGCTGCAATAAACTGAGATTTATTGGGTACGTAATCTGCATGCCTTTTGAAGCCAAGGTATCTAACGCTTCTTTATCCATCTGTCGGCTCAACAGTCTTTCGTTTAAATTAGCTCGATTCATGCATTCTGTAATAAGCTGTTGATCGTCCGGAGTGAGGCCTTCCCAAGTTTTCGGTGACATAATCAAAAATACAGTAGAGTATACGTGCTGTGTAATAGCCATATGTTTATTCACTTCTACTACATTATTTTTGTCAATAACCGTCGGCGGATTTTCCTGGCCATCTAGAGCCCCTTGCTGTAAGCCGGTATAGGCATCTCCCCAAGACATGGGCACTGGATCAGCGCCTAATGCTTTCCAGAGCTCTTGATGAATTTTATTTTCCATAACACGCACTCTTAAGCCATAGACATCTTCTACATTAACGACGGGACGTTTAGAATTGGTTAAATCGCGGAACCCGGATTCCCAAATCCCCAATCCATGCAATTTCACAGAGGATAATCGCTGAAGGAAGTCATTACCAATAGGACCTAAGAATACGGCATCGGCATGTTTTTCACTCTCAATCGTATAGGGAAGATCAAATACGGCTATTTCCGGAATAAAATTAGCCAGGACACTTTGATTAACTACGGCAATGTCTAAATTTCCTAATTCACAAGCTTCTATATTATCTCGTTCGGAACCTAATTGCCCATTATGAAAAACACTGATTTGGATACGTCCATTCGATTTTTCATAAACATCTTTGGCAAATATTTCCAAACTCTTACCAATAGCACCATCTGCAGCCGAGGCTTGGGATAATCGCAAGTGAGCTACTCCATCAGCATCATAAATGTTTTTATTGCTCCCACAGCCGGCAGATAATATCAGCATTCCCAGTAAAAGTAATCCGGTCAGAATCCTTCGCATCATATTCATCTCCTTAATAGTTTAATGTGTAGTTATGGAAGTTGTAAGGCTCCATCTGTTTTTCTAGTTTGCGTCCACTGCACCACCTCGTTGCTGCAAGGATATTTTGCCGCCTCTTTTTCGTCGATATCAACCCCTAAGCCGGGAGCGTCATTGGGATAGACATATCCATGGCGGAATTCCGGCAATCCGGGAAAGACTTCCAACAAAGCACCGTGAGGACCTTTAACATCTTGAATAACGACATTCGGGGGTTCAATCCCTGACCACTCTTGAACGCCGAAATTAGGCGCCGCTAAATCGATATGGACATTCGCTGCATGTGCAATAGGTGTCATATCTCCAGGGCCATGCCAAGCTGTTTTTACTCCAAACTGTTCTGCAAAAATAGCGAGTTTACGAGCCGGGGTAATCCCTCCGATTTGACTGATGTGAACGCGAATATAATCAATCAATTGCTCTGTAATCAACTGTCTCCATTCGGCAGGATTATTAAATAATTCTCCTTCCGCCAAGGGAGTCGTAGTACTCATGCGTATTTTTCTAAACCATTCAATCTGATCCAAGGGCAATACATCTTCCACAAAGAAAAGGCGATACGGTTCTAATTCTTTCACAAAACCCATGGCTTCGGTTGGACTGATTCGTTCATGAACATCGTGAATGAGCTCAATATCAAATCCTAATTTACTCCGGATCCCATCAAACAGTTTTAAGGTATCTTTAATATATTTACGACTATCTAAATAAATTCCCGGATACGCGCCTTCGGGAGTACTATTTAAACCATGCGCCTTCCATGATCCGCCATAACCACCACACTGACATCGAATATGGGTAATTCCCATCTCCTTAAATCGCTGGATATTTTCACACAATTCTTCTAGATTTCTACCGTCTGCATGACGATAAACAGGGACGCCCTTACGAATCTTTCCTCCGAACAGTTGATATAGGGGCATTCCGGCAAGTTTTCCCTTTATGTCCCACAAGGCCATATCAATGCCAGAAATAGCATTGTTCTCAATAGGGCCGTTTCTCCAATATCCGTTCTGATGCATCAACTGCCATAGTTCTTCAATATCTTGAGGATCTCGCCCTACTAATAAAGGCTTCAAATATTGTTCAATTAAGCATTTTACGGCTAAAACTCGGTAGGCAAAGGTAGCACACCCAACGCCATATAAACCATCTTGATTCGTCATGACCTTGACAGCCACTAGGTTAATCCCTTCCGGAGCCGTTAATATTACACGGACATCTGTAATTTTTAAAGTCATCATACTCCTCCTTATCCGCTTTTATAAAAATTAACTAGCATAATTGCGTTCTCCAAACTTGTATGTTGTCATACAAGTTGAGTGAAAATAAATAACCTCCCTTTCAACGATCTTGTGACATAATCTTCGGTAACATATCCATAGCATGCTGCATGTGTTCTTCCATCCACATTTTAGCTTGATCAGAATCTTTATTTCTCATCGAATTTAAAATCTTATTATGGTAATAAACCCCGTCTTTATAGCCAAAAAGCAGATTCAATTGTTGACTCGAACGAAGTGTCTGTCCAAAAATACTTTGCAAGGCACTTTCAATAAGAACATTCCCTGAGGCTCGGCTAATTTCTAAATGAAACTGCATATCTGCTTGGACAAAGGCAATCGGTTCATTGCTTTTTTTCTTCATGGTGTCCAAAATAGCTTGCAACTTATCCAAGTGGGTATTGTTCATGCGCTCTGCAGCTAGGGCTGCACTACCACTCTCTATAATTTTGCGAAATTCTAATACTTTTAGAATATCTTTATAATCACTTTGAGTCAGTGTATGAATGGTATTCACAACACCACGTACATCACTATTTTTTACAAAGGTTCCCCGACCATGCTGACTTTCCAAAATATTCAGCGCAATACATTGCTGTATAGCCGTTCTCACGCTCGATCGGCTAACATCCATCATTTTCGTTAATTCATTTTCGGATGGAATCTTAGAGCCGACAGGCCACGTGCCATTTTCAATATTCTTTTGTAAAAAGGCGAAAACTTGTTGCGATATATTGTTTTTCTTATAATAGGCATAACAATCTCCCAAATAAAGTAAACTTGTATGACGTCTTTCAAGTTGATCTGATTGTATCATCTTGAATGCTAAAATTCAATAGAAATATAAACAAAAATGCATTGCTTGAAAAAGAAGAATATCTTTAAATCAAGCAATGCATTTATTGCAATCATACTTAGAGGACTACGTTTTTCTGATTCCCGGCGATATAAGCGTCGATGTTATCAAAGACGATGACGGCGCGTTTCGCCATCGATTCAGCCGTTGCAAAGGCAACGTGGGGCGTAACGATGGTATTCTTAGAATGGAGCAGGGGATGATCCGTATCGAGAGGCGGTTCTTTTTCAAAGACATCGATGCCGGCACCGGCAATTTTACCGCTGTTTAGGGCATCGGCCAAGTCTTGGGATACGACGACCGGGCCGCGGGCTTCGTTGACCAAGAAGGCCGTCGGTTTCATATAGGACAGGGTTTCTGCATTGATCATGCCCTTAGACTGTTCCGTTACCGGGCAGTGAAGGCTGACGATATCAGACTGAGCCATCAGTTCTTTTAACGGCAGATATTTAATCAGTTCCGTATCTTCTTTATGGGAGAATCCATTGTAGGCAACGACCTTGGCTCCGAAGGCATGGACCAATTCGGCTACGCGATGACCAATGTTTCCCGTCCCGATAAGGCCGACGGTTTTTCCTTCTAATTCATTGCCGACAAGGCCGGCTTTGGTTCCTCCAGCCCGGCAGGCAGCGTCTACCTGAGGAACGCGGCGCAGTAAATCGAGGATCATGGCAATGGTGAGTTCGGCTACAGCAACCGTCGAATAACCGGAAGCATTGCTGACTTTGATGCCCTTAGCTTTCGCTGCGTCGAGAGCTACGTGATCGACGCCGGTAAAGGCGACGTCGATATATTTTAAATTCGGGCAGGCATTGATGACTTCTGCCTTGAGAGGCATATTGGCAATGATGAGGATATCGGCATCTTTTGCTTCTTCGATCTGAACTGCGACGTCATCATTTCTTTCATAAGCGGCAAATTCATGGCCCTTTTCGGTAAGCGGTTTTACATAGGAGTCAAGTAATTCCTGACTGATACCTAACGATTCTAATAAGACAATTTTCATGTTAAAAAGCTCCTTTCAGGATAGTAATCACTCTCTTAATTATACGCAGATAGTAGGGATTTGTAAGCCTCTATGGAAAATCAGTATATAACATTCAATGCTATATAAAAACAGATAGCCATAAGCCAATGGACCAAGAAACAAAAAATACTGCCGGCAATCACAAGGGACTGCCAACAGTACATTATAAGGGTTTCAATTTTAAATGTGTCGCCTGAAGGAGTTCTTCCATGGAGGAAGCACCGACCGCTTCAGCCGCTTTTAAGACGATATGGGCACAGGCCCGGGCATCATCAAGGGCCTGATGGTGCTGGAAAGAATAGCCCAAATAGCCGGCAACGGTGTCCAGTTTATGGTTGGGCAGGTCCGGCCAGACGCGGCGTGATATTTCTACCGTGCAGGCATACGACGCCTGGGGCTTTTCCAAATGGTAATACTTCAGCAGGCTGCGCAGGACCCGCGTATCAAACACAGCGTAATGGGCCACCAATATCCGCCCTTCCAGGTGTTTTTGGATATTTCCCCATAAGGCATCAAATTTCGGTTTATGGGCAACCTGCTCCGGATGAATGCCGTGGATTGCCACATTTTCAGGGTCGAATACCATAAAGGGCGGCCGAATCAAAGTGTATCCTTGACGGACACAATCATCGTCATTCATCGTGACCGCCGCCAGCGAGCAGGCGCTGTTGGCATACTTATTGGCCGTTTCAAAATCAAAGGCCGTGAAATCAAGCATACGATACCATCCTTTTGACAAAATCCTAAAATCTACTTACAATTAAATCTGATTTTTCATTCTTTTATCGGTACGAGGTATTTCCATGACGAGTGAACAATATACCTTTGCGGCTCAGGACCAAAAATTTTCCGTAACGGTCGTCCGCAAAAAGTAAAGAACATCAATCTCCATATCCGAAATGACGGGAACTTGTTTATTTCCGCATCGCCCCGTGTTCCCTGGGCCTATATCGAGGCTTTCTTACAAAAAAAGAGCGACCTTATCTGCCGGGCCGTACAGAAGTTGCAAGAACAGCAGAAAAAGTTCCCTTTCCTGACATTGAGCGACGGCGAAACCCTCTTGATTACGGGGAAACCCTACCGTCTCGACGTCCGTCTGGGCCTTCGCAATACCATCCGGCGAAATCAGGACACGGTATTTATGGAGCTCAAGGACGATACGCCTCAGACCCGGCAGAAGCTGTATCATCAGCTGCTGCAGCGCATCGGAGCCCCTCTTTTTTCAGCCAGTCTTCAGCGAATGCTGCCCTTATTCAAAGAATATAACTTAAAAGAACCGATACTCAAACAGCGCGTCATGCGTTCCCGCTGGGGCTCGTGCATGCCTTTAAAAGGCATCGTGACCATGAACACCTACTTGGCCATTATGCCGGAAGCCATCATTGACCACGTCATGCTCCACGAACTATGCCACTTCATCCACCCCAACCATTCCCGCCATTTTTATGACGTCATGACCGTGCGCATGCCGGACTGGAAGGAACGGCGTCAGGCTATGAACCGGTATCTGCCTTACTGCATCTGATAATCAGGCGGAATGGTCGCGGCTAGGGACGGCTGTCCGTCTTTGAAAGTCAGGATGAACACATCTTTAATGGCATCGTGATTGGCGTCAAGTGAAATCGTCCCAGTGCCCCTTGATAGTCAATCGTCTTGACCAGTTCTTTGGCGACCTCTGTCGGGTCACCGGACTGACAGCGCGAGATAGCCGCTGCCGTCATCATAAAGGCATCGTAGCCGAGGGCTGCATAACCATCGGGCAAAACGCCGTATTTTTCGTAATAGGCCCGGGAGAATTGACGAGCTGTGTCACTCGATTCGTTCCCGGCATAATGATCGGTATAGTAAAGATTAGTCAGATATTGACCGTCTATATCCTTCTCCATTTTAAGGCTGTTCCAACCGTCAGGTCCCAATAGCGGCATAGAAATTCCCTGGCTTCTCAGTACTTTAATAGCCGGAATCGTCCAGTCGTCGTATCCCGGAAGATAAATGACATCGATGCCGGCAGCCTTTAGCTCAGATATGGCCCGAACAAGGTCGTTCGGATCCGATACGTCACGAAAAATCGGAACCTCTCCGCCGCTGGCAAGAAAAGCACTGCGGAAGTATTCCGCCAGTCCCTGGGCATACATCTTATCGGGATAGTAAAAGACGGCGGCCTTGCCGGCCTGCAGGTTATGACGGGCATAATCGGCCATGGCACGCCCTTGAGAGGCGTCGATAAAGGCAGCCCGGAACATATACTGATAGACTTCATTAGCCCGGATATCGACGGTGATATCGGGCTGCGTCCCGCCAGGACTGATGAGGGGAATCTTGACGGCTTCCACATTGGGAATGACCGCCCGCGTACAGTCGGCAAGGTCCGGCCCAATGATGGCCGACACATGCCGCACGTTTAGCTGCTGAATGGCGGCTACGGCATCTTCCGGCTTGCCGTGATTGTCTACCGATACGAGCTGTACCGGTTTGCCCAGCAGGCCGCCGCGTTCATTGACGATATCTTTCGCCAGTTCAATGCCCCGTTCGGTCGACGCCGAATAGGACATCCCTTTGCCGCTTAGGGCCAGATTGGTTCCGATGAGAACCCCGGTGTACTGGCGGAAAAAAGTACATCCCCCAAGCAAAAAGGCAGACAAAAATACAAACAGGACAAGGAACTGAACATTTTTCTTCATGAAAGTCCTCCTTCCTTATTTGAAAACGTCTGCCTGAGTCTTTATGATTAAGGTAAAAACAGTAAGGGATTGGTCGGCGAGCCATTGACCCGAACCTCATAGTGGACATGAGGTCCCGTGCTGCGTCCGGTGCTGCCGGCCAGGGAAATGATAGAGCCGGCCTGGACTTCCTGTCCGACCGTAACCAAAAGCATCGAATTATGCCCGTAGCGAGTGACAAAACCGTTGCCATGATCGATTTCAACGAGGTTGCCGTAACCATCGACCCAGCCGGCCATGGTAACCTTACCGGCAGCCGTGGCCCGAACGGGAACGCCATAGTCGACACCGATATCGATACCTTCATGGAAGCCGGAACCGCCGCCAATAGGATTGCCGCGATACCCGAATTCAGACGTAATGGTCCCCGTAACCGGCCAAATCGACGGTACCGTAGAGGCACTGTTGGGACTGCCTGAGCTGCCGCCGACCTGATACATACGACTGTTTTGCTGCATTTGCAGGACTTGTTGACCGGCCGTATCACTGAGGACGGTCTTTAAGGTAATAAAGCTGATAATACGGGCATTGCTGCGCGTTTCCAATCGAGAGGTGGCCAATAACAGGTCATTGTAGCTGGCATTAGAAAGGTCCGGGGATTTCTTCTGTCCCCCTGCTACGCCACCGTCACCTTTTGGGCTGTCACCAGCCCCCGATCCCTTGACCATTTGCCGCAGCTCCTGATCGAGGGCATCCATTTTATCCATTTTTTCCTGGAGCGATGCTGTCTTATCCCGCATCAACTCCAGCTGCTGTTCATGCAGCATTTCCTGGTCTTTAGCCTGTTGGAGCGAAACAAATTCATAGATACCGATGCCAACAACAATTACAATGAAAATTGCTGCAGCGACTCCGATACGAATGATTTTTTTATACTGCTCCGGCGTCACAACCAATGGTTCTGTCCGATCAGATCGCAAAAATGACGGCCACCAAGCCGGCATCTGCGCCGGCTTTACCCGCTGCCACCAATCTTTCAGGGACGTCAGCCATGGATAGTCCTTAATTTGGAACTTCACCTTTTTCCCCTCTTTATTCTTCCATATCCTTCTGAACTGCCTGCATGTCACCGCTGTAGTTCAAAGCGTTGTCCAGGCTTTCCTTTTCTTCTTCACTCATGCCGTAAAGACACTTGCCATCGACAATTGGTTTTGCAAAAATACGGGATTCATTGCGGCCATACACACTGGAAAGACAGAATCCGTCATTTTTCCCATCGAGAACCGTAAAGGCAAAACTTAAGTTATTGCCGATATTGTCAAAGGCGTTGTATTTGACAAAACCGATTTTACGGAAACAATGGTTCTGTACAGCCATGATATCTTTTTGAGTCTGATGAATCAAATCCAGGGTCCCCTGCAAATCGTGCAGCTTTTCGACATCATCCCGCAGTTTTGCTTCAACGCTGGTCCCCGTTTCATCCTGCATAAAAAAGGTATACTTCGTTTCTAATTTTTTGATTTTCCAGTGTAAAAAGGCAATATAGACGAGCAAAATCAATAAAAGCAAACCGCCTATACCGGCAAGTGCCATTGCAGCAACCTGCATGTCAACATTAAACATTTTGTTCCTCCCGTAGATATACCAATAGATTATATATGAAACGAAGAAAAGGTCGGCCGTCGAGGACCGTCGTTTTCTTCGGTAAGTATCGACATCAGTCGTTCAAACTCCGCTTCTGATGAAAATGAAATTTCAATTTTTCCCGTCCCCGGCCCGGGCCGCAACTGAATGGAAACATCGGTTCCTAAAGCCATCTTCAGCTTATCCTGTAAGAGAGCAAGGTGGGCATCCGGCTCCGGTTTCGGCTCATTCTCAGCCATGAGTCGCCGTACTAAAGCTTCGGCTTTTCGGGCGGACAGCTCATGTTTCAAAATGTAAAGGGCCGCTTCGCACTGCCCTTCTGCCGTCGGTAGCTGTAATAGCGGCCGGGCCTGTCCCATCGACAGTTTCCCCTCGACAATCAAGCCTTTGACGTCTGCCGGCAGCTGCAGCAGACGAACCATATTGGCAACATGGGAACGGCTTTTCCCGACTTTCTGTGCCGTCTGCTCTTGTGTCAGGCCAAATTCGGTCATCAATCGGTCATAAGCCAGGCCTTCTTCGATCGCATCCAAGTCTTCGCGCTGTAAATTTTCAATGAGTGCGATTTCAGCAGCTTCAGCAAGGCTGTACCGGCGAATAATCGCCGGAATCTGTTTCAATCCGCATCGCCTGGCGGCTCGCAGCCGCCGTTCGCCGGCAATGAGTTCATATTGACCGGGCCCTGACTTTTGGACGACGATGGGCTGAACCACACCATGCTGGCGAATGGATTCGGCTAAGGCATCCAGAGCCGCTTCATCAAAGGAACGACGCGGCTGCCTGGGATTGGGTACAATACATTCGACAGCAATATCAGTGATTCTTTCTCGTTTCCCAGAAGGACCGTCGACCGCCACCATGGCCACCTCTTTTCTCTCGTATTATTTTTAGGTCTATATTATAGTATATAGTCTATTACCCATTTAATCAAATATTTATTCTCTCATCTTTTCTCCAATTTTATGAGAATTCTATGATATAATAAGGAAAAAAATATCTCATTCAGAAAGGATGTAACATATGCCACTATTTACTGATCCCTTAAAAGAAATAGACGCTGCCAGCGTCAAAGAATATGCCCAGCAGCGAGGCGCCGAAGAGCTGTCCGATGATATCGTAAACGAAGCCTGCCAACGCGTCATGGAACTGGCCAAACCGAAGGCTTCCTGCCAGCAGTGCTTCTATGACAATACGTCGCACATGGTCCTTTGCGACAATCCCTTTACGGTCAGCAGCCAGCGTGCCCGCCAGCTCATTGAAGACTCGGCCATCGTATTGATGTACGCCGTGACCCTCGGCGAAGCCGTAGAACAAGAAATCGACAAGCTGTTCATGGATAAGGAAATCACCCGCGGCCTGGCCCTCGATTCGGCCGTCGCCGTTGCCACCGCGAACTATACGAAACAGCTCATCGACACCCTCGATGAAGCCAGTGCTGATAAAGGCTATAAAGCCGTATGGGCCATGAGCCCCGGTACCGGCGACTGGCCGGTCGGTCAGACAGCCAACATCGCCAAGGCCGTCCACGCCGAACAGATGGGCGTCTCGCTCTTGCCGAGCGGCATGCTCATGCCTCGTAAAACCGTAGCCGGTATGATTGGTCTTAACATTGCCGACGGCGGCTGCAGCACTTGCGGCGGTTCTTGCGGCGGCTGCGCCATGGCCGGTCACTGCGGAGAATAAAAGTACCCGCTCGCGCGCGTATCCCCAATATATCAATATATCAAAGGACCTGCCACCTTGGTGGCAGGTCCTTTTTGTTATGGTGTAATTCAGTTTATTTAAAAAATGGTTTTGAGGATGATCGTCTGGCTGCGGTTCGGACCGACGGAAACGATGCCCAGGGGCACGCCGACGAGTTCGCTGATCCGTTCGACATAATGACGAGCTGCTTCCGGCAGTTCATCATAGGATTTGCAGTTTGAAATCGACGTCTTCCAGCCCGGCATGTCTTCATAAATCGGTTCGACATTTTCAAGGACGTCGAGGCTGGCCGGATATTCTTTCAGCTGCTGGCCCTTATATTTATAGCCGGTGCAGATTTTAATCGTATCCAGATCATCGAGGATATCGAGGCGGGTAATGGCCAAATAATCGAGGCTGTTCAGCATAGCAGCGTATTTTACGACAGCCGTATCGAGCCAGCCGCAGCGGCGGGGACGACCGGTAACGGTACCGAATTCGTGACCCGTATTGCGCAGGTAGTCACCGATTTCATTGAGCTGTTCAGCCGGGAACGGGCCGGCACCGACACGCGTCGTATAGGCTTTTACGACACCGACGATGTTTTCCATGCGGCGAGGACCGACGCCGGATCCGGTGCAGGCACCGCCGGCCGTCGGATTAGAGCTGGTAACGAAAGGATAGGTACCGTGGTCTAAGTCGAGCATAGCAGCCTGAGCCCCTTCAAAGAGGACCTTTTTGCCTTCGCTGACGTAGAGGTTAGCCGAGTAGTTCGTATCCTTTACATACTGGCGAATCTGATCGGCATAGCCGAGGTATTCCTGAAGTACTTCATCATAATCGAATCCCGGGCAGCCATAATATTTTTCAAAGAGACGATTTTTCAATTCAATATTGCTACGCAATTTTTCCGCAAAGATATCGCGGTCCATGAGGTCGCCAATGCGAATGCCAACGCGGTTGATCTTGTCGGCATAGCAGGGGCCGATACCATTTTTCGTCGTGCCGATTTTAGCATCGCCCTTGAGCTTTTCATCTTCTTCATCAATGCGGACATGGTACGGCATGATGACGTGTGCCCGTGTAGAAATTTCCAGCTTACTAATGGTTACGCCTTTTGAAGTCATACTTTCAATTTCTTCGAGGAGGACTTTCGGGTTGACAACGACACCGCTGCCGATGATACAAGTTTTTTCGGTAAAAGAGGATCCCGACGGCAAGAGGCGAAGTGCAAAGGACTTATCGTCAACGACGACCGTATGGCCGGCATTGTTCCCACCTTGGGAGCGGATGACGACGTCGGCTTTTTGGGCCAAATAATCTACGATTTTACCTTTTCCTTCGTCGCCCCACTGGGTTCCGATTACCATTGCTGTAGCCATGTATTCAACATCCCTT
>ENA-OQJN01000578-OQJN01000578.1-human-gut-metagenome-genome-assembly--contig:-NODE-578-length-14486-cov-3.680967_pt1 | contig 14486 bp, 11 predicted proteins | sample MGYA00242610_ERZ504777 | MGnify/ENA primary metagenome ERZ504777 (study PRJEB26092, sample SAMD00036350) | human gut metagenome | host: Homo sapiens | study: EMG produced TPA metagenomics assembly of... | reverse complement strand
GAAAACCGGGCTGCTTTGCTTTCTTCGGTATTGCCAATCCTGAAATTGATGCGGTTCATTCCCATCACAGTAACTTCTTCAAAATTGATGAACGAGCATTGCCAATCGGCTCCGCCATGTACGCACAGTATGCGTTGCAGTGGCTGGAAGAACATGCCGAATAATATGACAAAATAGTCTTAACGTTGCCAACAGGTTGCTGAGAAGTAATTTTGACAGTTGCAAGGTCTATGTTAGATTTTGCGAGGTAATCTGTTTTAATAAAACGAATACGGTTTGACTAAATAATAAAAACGCTGTAACCGAAATTAATCGGTCACAGCGTTTTTTGCGTTTTTATAGTTAATGCTACGCTTTGTTCTTTGCTAATTTTTCTTTTTTCAAGCTCTTTCTGCTCTTTTTCTTCTTGCTCCTCTTTATTGAGTTGCTCGATTTGTTCCATTTTAAGTTTAACCGCTTCCGCTTTTAATTCGGCATCGAAGGAACGGTCGCGCACGATTTCGGCACTGAGCAGGATAACCTGGACGGACCAGTTAATCCACACGAAGAGAATCATGATACCAACCAGTGGACCGTACGTGGAGGAACTGCCCGCAAAATTTGTAACATAGAAACGATAGCCGTAGGTAAGGGCTAACCAAAGAATCGTAGCTAAGAGGCCGCCCGCGAAGGAGCGCTTCCAAGAAATAAGCTTGTTGATGTTTTCCTTGGTAGCTTTAGGCGTGTCCTTGTCAGTTTCTTTGCGCGGTGCGTAGTGATAAAACAAGGTGAGCACCAAAGTGAAAGAAATCAACGGTAATAAGGTGGCCGCCATAGTGGCGAGAGTTATGATTTCTTTAGAAATAAAGATGAAGCGCTGCATTACCTGTAAGAAGGCCGGGCCATACACCGAAAGGATAAGCCCTAAGAGACCGGTTACGGTACCGATAATGGTGAAGAAGAATGCTTTGCTGTACATCTTAATCATGCCTTCTTCCACATGATCGAGGCCGAGCATGGTGTTAAGGGCATTAATTAAGGCACGCGTACCGGCCGACATAGTCCAAAAGGCAGTAATAATACCGATGGAGAACAACGTACCACTCTGATTTTTGGCTAAGTCATCAATTAGGTTTGACAGGGTATGTTGTGAATCCGGCGGTAAGAGTGCCAGAAATTGATCGAGGATATCCATATTTTGACTAAGAAATACGGAAATAGCCGTTAAAGCAATAATTAAGAAGGGCACTATGGAAAGAATAATATAGTACGTTGCTTCCGCGGACAGACGGCCGATATTGTGCTCGCTGTAATCCTTGGCGACGCGCTTTGCCCCATTAATAAATGACTTCATAGTTATTAACTCCTTATGAATAATTTCGTTTTTCGTTGGACCATATATGGCAAAAAGCCAATGTATCTATATATTAGATTTTGTCGATATACTTATTTATAACATATTTTCGAAGAAAATTATAGTGTTTAGATGAAAATAGATAAATTATAAATAACTCTAATTATTTTATTTTTAACAGTTGCATATTTTGAATTGTTATGATACTATTTAATCATAGGAACAAAACAAATTGTTAGGCTAACAGAAAATTAGTTAGCATAATGATTTTGAAAATGAAGGATGAATAATCAAAATGCCGATGGAAGTTGGTGTTGAGACCATTCAGTTTGCATAGGCATTTGGTTACGACACCAAACAGTTAGTTTGTATGACGCCAAGATGCGTGAAAGGTGAGGAGCGGTTTTTATGAAAAATGAATTGGAAAATTTGAAACAAATTGCTCACGGGTTAGCTCAGCAGTTTGGCGAAACTTGTGAAATTGTAATTCACGACGTACGGACGCCGGAAATGGAAGGTACCGTTGTTTGTATTGAAAACGGCGAAATATCTAACAGAAAGTTAGGTGACGGACCGTCACATGTGGTGCTCGATGCACTTAAGAATGACGGCAAAGATTTGGAAGACCGATACGGTTATTTAACCAAAACTAAAGACGGTCGCGTTTTTCGCTCCAGTACCATGTACATGCGTGATGATAAAGGGCAAATTACGTATGTGTTCTGTATTAATTCAGACATTACCAATTTGATTCATTTGCAACAAATGGTAAATCAACTCACGGAACCGGTGGGGCTCGCGACGAGCACTTCGGCAAGTAAAGAAGCCGACGGGGCTGAACGAATTACGACGAGCGTAACTGATTTGCTGGATGATTTAATTGAGCAGGCGGTGGCTAAGGTAGGTAAGCCGGCGCAGCTCATGACGAAGGCCGAACGGTGCGAAGCTTTGAAGTATCTAAACGATGCGGGCGCCTTTTTAATATCTAAAGCGGCGGACAAAATCGGAGAATACTTCGGCATTTCAAGATTTACTTTATACAGCGATTTAAACGCTGTTAAAGATAAAGAGAAGGAAGAGCAAATTAAAGCGAAAGTTAAATAATGGGGACATAAACATCGGTTACAGCACCGGCTGATTCGCTCACATAAGGGGCTGATAATCAGTCTGACAATTTGTTAGCCGATACACATAGGATGGATTTAGAGGTTAGTAGGTATGGGAGGTATAACATGGATTCATTGAAGTGGCAAGTTAATACATTACCTAAGGGTAATGATGATAATTTAGCTATCATGTCGGTGGCGGAAGCCAAAAAAGCCCGCGCGTTTCATCAGAGTTTTCCACAATATGAAACAACACCGTTAACGCAACTGCCGCAGTTGGCCAGATTCTGGGGCTTGGGAAGTCTTTTTATTAAAGATGAATCATATCGTTTCGGCTTAAATGCCTTTAAGGTATTGGGCGGCTCGTATTCGATGGTCAAATATGTAGCGCAGCAGCTCCATAAAGACGTATTGGATTTGCCGTATAGCGTAATGACATCCGAAGAATTGCACAAACAAATGCCGGAGATTACGTTCTTTACGGCTACCGACGGTAACCATGGTCGCGGGGTAGCTTGGTCAGCTCGTCAATTAGGTCAAAAAGCCGTTGTATTTATGCCAAAAGGGACGACTAAATCCCGCTTGGAGCATATTCAGCGCGAAGGGGCTACGGTAACCATTGAAGATCTCAATTATGATGATTGTGTGCGTAAAGCGGTAGCCGAAGCGGCTAAGGTCAAAAACGGCGTAGTTGTGCAGGATACAGCCTGGGAAGGGTATGAAGAGGTACCAAGCTGGATCATGCAAGGTTACGGCACGATGGCCTTGGAAGCGGGTGAACAATTGGCGACGGCCGGTGCTATGCCGACTCACATTTTTGTTCAAGCCGGGGTAGGATCGTTAGCCGGTGCCGTTACAGGCTATTTTAGAAATTTATATAAAAATGAGGCGCAACAACCGAAAATTATCGTAGTGGAAGCTCAAGCGGCAGATTGCCTATATCAAGGGGCTGTAGCCGGTGACGGTAAACCGCGTATGGTGGGCGGCGATTTGCAGACGATTATGGCCGGTCTTGCTTGCGGCGAGCCGAATACGATAAGTTGGGAAATTTTACGAAATCACGCTGATGTGTTTGTATCCGCACCGGATTGGGTAGCCGAGTGGGGCATGCGCATCAGTGCAGCTCCGATAAAAGGGGATACGCCGATTACATCCGGAGAATCCGGCGCAGCACCGTTGGGGACGGTCGCAGCCATTATGACTTGTCCGGAATATAAGGAATTAAAAGACATCTTAGGTTTGGACGAAACATCGAAGGTATTATGTTTCTCCACCGAAGGCGACACCGATCCGATTCGCTATAAAGACATCGTTTGGTACGGTAAAAAATAAGGGAATCAATTAATTGATTTTGGTGAGAATGCGTAGAAATTAGGTTAATCAATTAAATGATTATAAGTAAGAATGTGTAGGTATTGAGGAGGTTGTATTATGGATTTTGAAGCTATCAAAAAAGCAGCGCAGAGCTATGAAGCGGCTATGACGAAATGTTTGCGTGACATCGTGGCAATTCCCGGTGAAAGTGCTGATGAAAAGGGCCATGCCGATCGCATTGCGGAGGAAATGCGAGCCGTAGGTTTTGATGAAGTGCTGATTGATCCGCAAGGGAACGTGTTGGGCTATATGGGAAGCGGTAAAACGTTAATTGCTTATGATGCTCATATTGATACGGTAGGTATCGGCAATCGTGAAAACTGGACATTTGATCCGTATGAAGGTTTTGAATCGGCCACCGAAATCGGCGGTCGCGGTGTATCGGACCAGTTGGGTGGTATCGTTTCCGCCATTTACGGCGCTAAAATCATGAAAGACTTAGGCCTTTTGAACGATAAATATCGCGTACTCGTAACCGGTACCGTTCAGGAAGAAGACTGTGACGGCCTTTGCTGGGAATACATGATTAAAGAAAGTAAAATTCGCCCTGAATTTGTAGTATCTACGGAACCTACGGACGGCGGTATCTATCGCGGTCAACGAGGACGTATGGAAATCCGCATCGACGTAAAAGGCGTTTCCTGCCACGGCTCCGCACCGGAACGCGGTGACAATGCAATTTATAAAATGGCCGATATTTTACAAGATATCAGAGCCCTTAATGAAAACGATGCGGCCGCTGAAACGAAGATTAAAGGCCTCGTAAAAATGCTCGACAAAGAATATAACGATCAATGGGAAGAAGCGCAATTCCTCGGTCGCGGTACGGTTACCGCTTCGGAAATCTTCTTCACATCCCCAAGTCGTTGCGCCGTAGCTGACTCTTGCGCCGTATCCTTGGACCGCCGCATGACAGCCGGCGAAACGTGGGAAAGCTGCCTCGATGAAATCAGAGCTTTACCGGCCGTACAGAAATACGGCGATGATGTGACCGTATCCATGTACCAATATGATCGTCCATCGTACACAGGACTTGTATATCCGATTGAATGCTATTTCCCAACCTGGGTTATTCCTAAAGACCACAAGGTAACAGTTGCGCTTGAAGAAGCCTATAAAGGCTTATACGGCACGGAACGCATCGGCGACAGCACGACCGTTGAAATGCGTAAAGCACGTCCGTTGACGGATAAATGGACATTCTCCACTAACGGCGTTTCCATTATGGGACGCAACGGCATTCCATGTATTGGTTTCGGTCCGGGCGCAGAAGCACAGGCTCATGCACCGAATGAAAAAACTTGGAAACAGGACCTTGTAACTTGTGCCGCTGTATATGCAGCTTTACCAACTATGTATTGTAAATAAAGGGGATAGTATCATGACAGATTTCAATAAAGTAGTTAGTGAATTAGCCAAATTGGATTGTAAAAATATATTCGGCGAGGATTTTTTCCTTACCTGGGAAAAAAGTGATGATGAATTAAAAGCCGTTTGGGCCGTAGCTGATGCGCTTCGTGCTTTGCGTGAACAGAATATCTCCACGAAAGTGTTTGACAGCGGTCTCGGCATCTCCTTATTCCGCGATAATTCAACCCGTACACGCTTCTCCTTCGCATCCGCTTGTAACCTCTTGGGCCTTGAAGTGCAAGACCTTGATGAAGGTAAATCGCAGATTGCCCATGGTGAAACGGTTCGCGAAACGGCCAACATGGTATCTTTCATGGCCGATGTAATCGGTATTCGCGATGATATGTACATCGGCAAGGGCAATGCGTATATGCATGCCGTGTCTGATGCGGTTAAAGAAGGCTTTGAAGACGGCGTGTTGGAACAGCGTCCGAATCTTGTGAACCTGCAGTGCGATATCGACCATCCGACTCAGGTTATGGCCGATGCAGCTCACATTATTAAAGAGTTCGGCGGTATTGAAAACTTAAAGGGCAAAAAGTGGCTATGACTTGGGCTTACTCTCCATCTTACGGCAAACCTTTATCCGTACCGCAAGGGGTTATCGGCTTATTCACGCGCCTTGGCATGGAAGTTGTTTTGGCCCATCCGGAAGGCTATGAAGTAATGCCGGAAGTAGAAGAAGTAGCTAAGAAGAATGCAGCGGCATCGGGCGGTTCTTTTAAAAAGACCCACGACATGAAAGAAGCCTTCAAAGACGCTGATATTGTATACCCTAAGAGCTGGGCACCGTTCGCGGCTATGGAAAAACGAACTAAATTATATGGCGATGGCGATTTAGAAGGAATTGATACCTTAGAAAAAGAATTATTACAACAGAATGCTAATTATAAAGATTGGGCTTGCACCGAAGACATGATGAAGCTCACTAAAGACGGCAAAGCCTTATACTTGCACTGCTTACCGGCCGATATTACCGGCGTAAGCTGTGAAACCGGCGAAGTAGACGCCACTGTATTTGACCGCTATCGTGTACCGCTTTATAAAGAAGCAAGCTATAAACCATACGTAATTGCCGCTATGATTTTCCTTAGCAAATTCAAAGACCCTGTACAGAAATTGAAAGATTTACAGGCTAAAGGTAAAGCGCGCATAGATCGTTAATTGGAAGCAAGGTACTGTGGCTATAGCGTAGCAAAACTACCCTATAGCCCGGTGCTAAGGTATAAGTTTCAGAGGTATACAGTATGGCAAAACGGGCAGTTATTGCATTAGGTGGCAATGCATTGGGCAATACGCTACCGGAACAGATGCAAGCAGTTAAAGGGACCTCAAAAATCATCGTTGATTTGGTTGAAATGGGGTACGAAGTTGTTGTCACACACGGCAACGGTCCTCAAGTGGGGATGATAAATAACGCTATGGCTGCATTATCGCGAGAAAATCCGAAACAACCGAATACACCATTATCGGTTTGTGTAGCCATGAGTCAAGCCTATATCGGCTATGACCTTCAGAACGCGCTAAGAGAAGAACTGTTAAATCGCAACATTCGTGACTTAGCAGTGTCCACCATGGTGACGCAGGTACGGGTCGATGAAAATGATCCGGGGTTTAAAAATCCTACGAAGCCGATCGGTCACTTCATGAGTGAAGCAGAAGCGCGCTATGCGGAAGAACATTATGATTACAAATGCGTAGAAGATTCGGGGCGCGGTTGGCGACGGGTAGTCGCTTCGCCGGCACCTATGGAAATTGTGGAACTGGATGCCATTAAGCAACTCGTAGGTCATCAATTGGTGATTTGCTGCGGTGGCGGCGGTATTCCGGTTGTGAAAAAAGACTATCATTTAAGCGGGGCCTCCGCAGTTATTGATAAAGATTGGACCAGCAGCGTCTTGGCACAGGCTATTGATGCGGATGTATTTATAATTTTGACAGCCATTGAAAAAGTAGCCATTCATTTCGGTAAGCCGAATGAACAGTGGCTCGATGAAATGACGGTAGCGGAAGCTAAACAATATGCTGCGGACGGTGAATTCGCCGCCGGTTCCATGCTGCCGAAGGTAGAAGCGGCCATTCAATTTGCTGATAGCAAACCGGGCCGCACAGCCATTATCACCTTATTGGAAAAGCCAAAGAAGGGCTTGAAGGCAAAACCGGTACACGTATACACCGGTAGAAAGGTGGCTAACTATGTTATTACTTGGCGAAGGTACGGTTATTACAAGAAATCCGGCTCAGCCTATGATTACGCGCGGTGCCGTCGTGATGGACGGCAAGACGATTATCGCGGTGGGCGGTTACGATGAGCTGAAGGCGAAATATCCTGACGCTACCGTAATTAATGCGCATGGCAAGTTGATTATGCCGGCGTTTATTAATGCCCATCATCATATTTACTCCGCTTTGGCACGCGGGCTGGCACTACCGAATTACAATCCCACTAACTTTAACGAGATTTTAGAAGGCATGTGGTTTTATTTAGACAATAATCTAAACAGAAATTCCGTGTGGGCCAGTGCGGTGGCTACCTATATGGCCTGTATTGAAAACGGCGTTACCACGATTTTTGACCATCATGCCAGTTATGGTGAAACGGCCGGCAGCCTCAGTGTTATCGGTGATGTGGCCAAAGAGTTTGGCGTTCGTTCCTGTCTTTGCTACGAAGTGAGCGATCGGAACGGGCAAGAAGCCATGGAAGCAGCCGTAGCGGAAAATGTGCGCTTCGGTAAGACAGTAAAAGAAGCTGATCCGGAGGATATTGAATTAGCGGCTATGTTCGGTCTCCATGCATCGTTTACATTGAGTCCGGCCACGCTTGATTATGTACGGACGCAAAATACGGACGGTTTGGGCTATCATATTCACGTTGCCGAAGGTATAAGCGATGAAGAAGACAGCATCGTTAAATACGGTAAACGGGTTGTCAATCGACTTTATGACGAAGGGATTTTAGGACCGACTACGATTACCGGCCATTGTATTCATATTGATGCGGATGAACTTTCAATTCTTAAAAAAGACGGATACTATGGTTGTCCATAATCCGGAAAGTAATATGGGCAATGCCGTAGGGGCACCGGATATTTTGGCCATGACTAAAGCGGGTTTACGTGTAGGTCTCGGCACGGACGGTTACACCAGCGATATGTTGGAATCCTATAAAGCGGCGAATTGCCTCGTTAAACATCGCAGCGGTTTACCAAATCAAGGGTGGGTTGAAATTCCGACCATGCTCTTTGATACGAACCGCAAGATGGCGGAACAGTTTTTCCACATCACCACCGGTATTTTGACACCGGGCGCAGCAGCCGATGTAATTGTGATGGATTATGAACCGCCAACACGCTTAACCGCTGATAATATTAACGGTCACCTCCTATTCGGTGCCAACGGCATGAATGTAGTGACGACAATCAGTAACGGCGTGGTGCGGTACCAAAATCGCCAATGGCAGGGCCTCGATAAACAGGCGTTGCTCGGCGAAGTACGTGAGATAGCCGAAGAACTGTGGCATCAACTAAAGGCTTAAATTGGAAGCGTAATCTTCCGGCAGACATCATAGGCAGAAAGTTATAGCCGACATTATAGGCCTAAACTACAGACATAAATAAGAAGTATAAATTACAGGTGTAATGTATTCGATGTTCGCAAAAAGGAGTGAGTCCTCATGAGCGATATTATGTACCCGGTAAGTTTTGATAAATTAATGAATCATATTCTACAGGAATATGCTCTTCATCAACGTATTTATAATGTAACTAAAATTCACCACTACGAAGGAACCAAGGTGCTGAAGTTGTTTGGCAAAACCTTGGAAAACCCATTGGGACCGGCAGCCGGGCCGCATACCCAGTTAGCGCAGAATATTATTGCCGCCTATGTGGGCGGCGCACGGTTTATCGAATTGAAAACCGTGCAAACCATGTACGGCGAAGAACTTGGTATTCCGAGACCATGCATCTACTCCAATGATGAATCGTACAACGTGGAATGGTCCGCTGAATACAGAGCGGATGAAGCCATGGCGGAATATATTAAAGCCTGGTTTGCCCTCAAATTAATCAGTAAAGAATTGGTTTGGGAGTCCGGACGGCTTTATCTTCAATATGAGTGTGGGCTATAATTTAGCGGGCATCAAAGACCCTTTAATCGACGCTTTTATTGAAAACTTAAAAGACGCCGGTAAGACGGAAAACCTGGCAGGCTTGCAAAGCATGGACCTTGGCTAATTTAGACAGATTCAAGCAGATTGATGCAGCTTATGTTGAAAACATTAATTCAGATATTTGTCAGTCCATTACCTTATCTACCATGCACGGTTGCCCGGCCAATGAAATTGAAGCCATTTGCAGCTATTTGTTGGAAGAAAAGGGTCTCAACTTATATTTGAAATGTAATCCTACTTTACTCGGCTATGACCGCGTACGCACTTTATTGGACGATGCCGGTTTTGCCTATGTAAAGTTTGATAAACATCAATTTGAAGTGGATCCCACTATGGCTGACGCCGTGCCGATGATAGAGCGCTTACAAGCGTTAGGTCAAAAGTGCGGTAAGCAATTCGGCGTTAAGCTCACCAATACCTTCCCGGTTCAAATTCTTGAAAAAGAACTGCCGGGTGAGCAAATGTATATGGCCGGCAAAGCCTTATTGCCATTGACGATTACCTTGGCGGCCGAGCTGAGCCGAGCATTAGACGGTAAACTCGCTATTTCCTATAGCGGCGGCGCCGACCGCAAGAGCATCGGGGATATTTTTGAAACCGGCATTTGGCCGATTACGGTATGTACCACCTTGCTGCAAGGTGCCGGTTACGATCAGCTTGATGATTTGGCAAAACGCGTAGAAAGTAAAGACTATGATTCTATTACTGCGTTAAATGTACCGGCCATCGAAAAGTTGGCACAAACCGTGGCGCTATCACCGGAATTCCACAAAACCGAGGCTATGCGCATAAAAAGAGCGAAACAGCCCGGTTTTCAGGCGGCTCACAGTGAAGATTACCGGTGCCGCGTAACCTGTGGTACTTGCGTTCGTGTTTGCCCGAACCGGTCTAATGAACTCGTTACGGTGGATGGTCAAAAACTGATTATTCACATTGATGAAGCGTGCAATGAATGCGGTAACTGCGCCTGCAATTGCATCGAACCTTGCCAACCGTACAAAGATCGATTGACCTTCTTTTTAGACAAAGCGCGGTTACAGGCAAGTGAAAATGACGGCTTCTACAAAGCCGGTGAAGAATGGGGGTTCCGTTTTAAGGGGCAGGAAGCCGTGCTTCCGCTTGAAAAATTACCGAGCCCGTTACAGTCGATAGTAAGTGCATTCAGTAAGGAGCTGCCTTATTATCTATAACCCTTCAATGTTGAAGGAGGGAGGCTTACCCTATGTTTAAATTTCAAATTAACGGACAATGGCATGAAACAGCAACGGACAAGACATTGCTTCAATATTTGCGCGATGACCTTCACTTAACGGGGACGAAGGATGGTTGCGCAGCGGGCGCTTGCGGGGCTTGTACAGTCATTGCCGCCGGGGAAAAAGGTAAAAGCCTGTGTACTTAAGGTTTCACAGTTGGCGGATAAGCCGGTTGTGACCATCGAAGGCTTGACGGAGCGAGAAAAAGACGTGTATGTATATGCTTTTGGTGAATGCGGTGCCGTGCAGTGCGGTTTTTGTATTCCCGGCATGGTTATGAGCGCCAAAGCATTGTTAGATGAGAATTTAAATCCTACCCGCGACGATGTGAAGTTAGCGATTAACGGTAATATTTGTCGCTGCACGGGGTATGTAAAAATTGAAGACGCCATTTTGTTGGCAGCGAAACTATTTCGTGAAAACAGTCCGATTCCCGAGAGCGACAGATCCGGTAAAATCGGCAGCTTACTCCATCGGGTCGATGCGAAGGAAAAAACCTTGGGCACCGGTTTATACACCGATGACATGGTGTTGCCGGGCATGATTTATGCCAAAGCGGTACGCAGTAAATATCCGCGAGCCGTGGTGGAACATATCGACATTTCCAAGGCCTTAGCCCATCCCGATTGCGTAACGGTGCTATTGGCGAAAGACGTGCCTTTTAATAAAACGGGGCATATCATCCAAGATTGGGACGTGCTCATCGCCGAAGGCGATACGACGCGCTATATAGGCGATGCCATTGCCCTTGTGGCGACAGAACATAAGGACACGCTTGATGAAGTGTGCAATTTGGTGGACGTTACCTATACGGAACTGACCCCGATTCTAACGCCGGAAGCGGCTATGGCACCGGATGCACCGCTCATTCACAGTGGTGGCAATATGCTATCCCATCAAGTGCTTAATCGCGGTGATGCGTACGCAGCCATTAAAGCGGCTAAATATGTGGTAACCCGTCACTATTCGACGCCGCAAACGGACCATGCGTTCATGGAACCGGAATGTGCCATTGCGGAACCGCGTGAAGACGGCGGACTCAACCTGTATACGGGTGGTCAAAGCGTGTATGATGAGCAACGCGAAGTAAGCCGTATGTTAAAAGTCGATCAAAGTGAAATTCATGTTCACAGCATGCTGGTAGGCGGCGGTTTCGGCGGCAAGGAAGACATGAGCGTGCAGCATCATGCGGCACTCATGGCTTGGCATACCAAGCGGCCGGTGAAAGTGAAGTTTTCACGACAGGAAAGTCTGGACATTCATGTGAAGCGCCATGCTATGGAAATGGATATTACCACGGCCTGTGATGAAGAAGGCAATTTGGTAGCCAGCAAGGTTGTTATTGTGTCAGACGGCGGTGCTTATGCATCCTTGGGCGGTCCGGTTTTACAAAGGGCCTGCACCCACTCGGGCGGACCTTACCACTATGACAACTTCTCGGTGGAAGGTACCTGCTACTATACCAATAATGTACCGGGCGGTGCGTTCCGGGGGTTTGGCGTAACGCAAAGCGTGTTCGGTCAGGAAATTAACATTGATTTACTCGCCGAAATGGTGGGCATGGATCCTTGGGAGTTCCGTTATAAAAACGCAGTTCGCCCCGGTGAATCCTTACCGAATGGGCAATTGGCGGGACCGGAAACGGGGCTCGTTGAATGTTTGGAAGCGGTAAAAGAGGCCTACTATGCTTCACCTAGAACGGGTCTCGCCGTATGTATGAAGAATAGTGGTATCGGCGTAGGCTTGCCGGATACGGGTCGTGTACGCCTTGAAGTACGGGACGGTAAAGTGCGCATTCGTACGTCTGCAGCCTGTATCGGCCAAGGTTTGGGTACCGTAGCCACTCATATTCTCTGCGAAACTACCGGAATTTCGCCGGATGATGTCATCGTTGAGGCGCCGGATACGGATAGAACGCCGGATTCGGGAACTACCACAGCATCGAGACAGACTGTTTTCACCGGCGAGGCAACGCATGTGGCAGCCCAAGAGCTAAAAGCTGTGCTTGATTCGGGGAAAACGTTAAAAGACCTGGAAGGTTGTGAATATTACGGTGAATATCACGGCATTACGGACCCGATGGGCAGTGACAAACCGCATCCGGTAAGTCATGTGGCGTACGGTTATGGCGCCTGCGTGGCCACAATCGATGAGAAAAACTTTGTAAGTAAAATGGACGTAGCCTTTGATGTAGGACGTGTCATTAACCCGAAAGCCTGTGAGGGGCAGGTTGAGGGCGGTACTTTGATGGGCATGGGCTACGGCGTAACAGAAGATTTTAAAATGGATAACGGTCGTGTAGTAACTAAATATGGAACCTTGGGTTTACTCAGAGCGAAACAGCGGCCGGACATTACCGTACATTTTGTTGAAAAGGGTACGCCGGACCAAATGGCGTTCGGAGCGAAAGGGATTGGCGAAATTGCCAGCATTCCGATGGCTCCGGCTATATCCAATGCATACCGTCATATTGATAAAGAAGAACGTCGGCGACTTCCTTTGCAACATACAGGCTATAAACGATAGGCAAGGAGTTGAAGGGGTATGACAACGGATAGAACCGAAGTAGTGCAGTCGAACGCTGTAGGCGTCGATGAACTTACGGAAACACTAACGGATGAGGTTGAAGTAACAATGCCGGGTGGCACCAAGCGCGTGAATCCGGTAGATGAAATTTTACCGGTGGGACAGATGTTTGCTTACGGCTTGCAGCACGTACTGGCCATGTATGCCGGTGCGGTAGCCGTGCCGATTATTATCGCCCAAGGATTGGGCCTTTCCACAGAACTTTTGACATGTTTAATCAATGCCGACCTTATGGCGGCCGGCATTGCTACCTTGATTCAAACCTTGGGGGTCTGGAAAATAGGGGCCAGAATCCCAATGATTCAAGGTGTTAGTTTTGCCTCGGTAGCACCGATGTTGGTTATCGGCCGAGAATTCGGCCTTACGGCCATCTTCGGCGCCGTTATCGTGGCCGGCTTAATCGGGTTCTTGATTTCGCCGTATTTCAGTAAATTGATTCGTTTTTTCCCACCCGTTGTAACGGGGACAATTATTACCTTAATCGGTATTTCGCTCTTACCGGTAGCCGTTCGCTGGGCCGGCGGGGGCAATCCGAATTCAGCGGATTTTGCAAGCCTTCACAATCTGGGCTTAGCCATAATTACGTTAGCCATCGTGGTGCTCGAGTACCGTGTATTTAAAGGCTTTATCAGTAATTTATCAATCTTAATCGGTCTCATGGGCGGCACTATGGTGGCGTACTTTATGGGCTATACCGATTTTAGTGCCGTTGGTCACGCTGACTGGGTCGGCATCGTGCCACCACTGTATTTTGGCTTCCCACGGTTTGAATGGTCCGCCATTTTGTCCATGCTGATTGTAATGCTCGTTATTATGGTGGAAACGACTGGTGACTGCATTGCTATCGGTGAAATCGTAGGGCGCAAGATCAATAAACCGCACCTCGCCGCCTGCCTCCGGGCTGACGGTATCTCCACCGCTTTGGCGGGTGTACTTAATACCTTCCCACATTCTGCGTTTGCTCAAAACGTAGGGCTTGTAGCGGTAACGGGCATTAAGAGCCGCTATGTAGTGGCTTGCTCCGGTATTATTCTATTGGTATTGGGCTTATTCCCTAAGATGGGGGCCTTGATTGCGTCCATTCCGAGTGCCGTTCTCGGCGGAGCCGGTCTTGCCATGTTCGGTATGATTATTGCCAGCGGGATTCGCGCCTTAGGTAAAGTATCCTTTGAAGGCAATTATAACTTGATGATTGTAGCAGTCAGCATCAGCGTGGGCATGATTACACTAGTGTATCCGAGCTTTTTTGCCCG
>ENA-OQJN01000575-OQJN01000575.1-human-gut-metagenome-genome-assembly--contig:-NODE-575-length-14504-cov-3.000209_pt1 | contig 14504 bp, 10 predicted proteins | sample MGYA00242610_ERZ504777 | MGnify/ENA primary metagenome ERZ504777 (study PRJEB26092, sample SAMD00036350) | human gut metagenome | host: Homo sapiens | study: EMG produced TPA metagenomics assembly of... | reverse complement strand
GGCATGCGTTTCGGTAGCGCTCCCTGCCTGTGCAGCGATTGGGGATATGAGTATTTCCATCATATACGAACCTTCTTCGAGCGTACGGGCATGCGTTGCTTCGAGCACGACGGCTCCTATCCCGGCGACGTATGCGCCTCCACCCACCATACCTATCATAAAGGGCTGGAAGATTCCCAATGGAATCAGTTCCATAAGATAACCGATCTCTATCGTTGGATGTGCGAGAATGGCATTTATATCAATGTTCCCGATTTCTATTTCTTGAACGGGTCTACCAAGACAGGCATTGGTTACCGTGAAGCCAACTGGTCGCTTCCCCGGGACCGGCAGATCATCCATGCCCGCCAATTGAATTATGATGGTACATGGGATCGGATGGCTTCGGCATGCTGGAGCTTCGTTCCTCTCGTGGAGTATCAAGGAGGAGGAGAGGCCGCCACCTTGGAGCCCCTCCACGAACACTTGTTCGAATACAAAACACATATGATGCAAAATTACGGAGCTGGTGTCCAAGCTTGCTATCGAGGGCCACGCCTATATGATACCCCGGAAACCCAAGCGGCCGTAACCGAGGTTATTCAATGGTATAAGAAATACCGCGATATACTCAACAGCGATATGATCCACTTACGCCGGCCGGACGCACGAGACTGGGACGGGTTCATACACGTCAATCCTCACAAGAAGGAGAAAGGTCTAGCCATGTTCTTCAATCCGACCCATCAAGAGATCACCCGTACGATCCATATTCCACTCTATTATACCGGCCTGACACAAACAGCCCGCATCCGGGAAAAAGAGCAAAAGCCTGTCACCTACAAACTGAACCGGAACTATACGGTGGAGCTTACGGTTAAAATCCCTGCCAACGGATATACTTGGTATGTGGTTGAAGCAGCCGATTAGAACTAAAATGGCCGGGATAATCGCTACCCCGGCCATTTTATCAATCTATAGACTTCTTTATCTACGTCCGTTACCTAGATGTTTTCTGCCATGTTTATTCCCTTTAGGCTGCTGTTTCTCCAGATATTGCTTGTATTGCTCCTCCGTCAATATCTTTTTCATCTGGGCGTTCTTATCCTCACGCATGGCCAACATCTTTTCCCGTTGCTTCTCACGCTCAGCCTTCATCGCCTCACGTTCTTTCTGAACCTTTTCCATATACTCTTTTTGAAGTTTACGGAACTCCACCGCTTGTTTCTCATCCAGCTTCAAGTCGGCGACCATCTTCTCGCAACGTGCGGACGGATCCATCTTACGCTTATCCATACGCCTGTTCTCACGAGCGAACACAGAAGTTGAACTCAACAATACAACCAAACACAATCCTATTACCTTTTTCATAAACTACTACTTATTACTTTTATTATAAATTACCTGTTTATGAAGCGCTTCGAAAGAATAGACATCGATAAAAGGAAAGGTTTAATCGGAAATAACATTTAACATCTTACCACAGGCCATTTACCATCTCGGAATCTCCAAATCATCCTTACTGGGTAATGCCGGGAATTTAGCGTGTGGTTCCGCCTGATACCAGAAAGTAGTCGATGAGATATCCGACTTCTGGTTATTATACCTACCGTCGTGCCGCCAACCCAAATCTTGAATCGTAACCTTCAGATCCTTTTCAAAACGAACCGGGTCCAAGATATGCCAGCGATACAAGCCGAACGCCGTAACAGCCCGATATAGGCCATCCGGACGGATCACTTGGTGCATTCCCACATAAGGAGTGGTGAATTCTTGGTACTGATGTGTTTTCTGATTCTCGAAGTTATACGAACCGCAGAAATAATCCTCCGTACCTGTTCCACAGATTGTCGGGTATTCCTTGTCGCCATCCATATAGAACTTGATCTCTCCTTCACCCCACCAACAGTTATCATTGACACGCCAAGCCAAATAAGTTCCGACATATTGTCCCTTTCCCTTGATTCCATCCACCAACGTATGGCTAGAGCCTTGTGTCGGGTTGGAACGACGGAACTGCGCATGGAAATACCCCTCATCCTCCGGCACTTCCGTCAAGGTATAATTAATCTGGTAATACAAACGCATCTCTTCCGCATTATTAATATTCTCCAACGTTATGCGTGCTTTCTTCCGAAACGGCATCTTCCAGTAGCAATTGAAAGCGCTCCCGGGATTTACACAGACCGCCAACGAGGAAAGTTGGGCATACTCATTAAAAGCACTGGCGAAGAAATCCCCGACCGGACATTCAACCGAAGGCTCTTTCTCGTCGTCCCAATACATACGGAGTATCGAGAATCGCCAGTTGCCAGTGGGAGTCATCCATATCTGCTGGATAGCCCCCGGGCCATCAATCTCCGCAATAGTAACTGTCTCCCCCGGTTTCACGATAATAAAAGGATTTACTTTCCAGCCTTTCCCCAAATCTTTCGCTGGGCCAGCCGCATTCGCCTTATTCCGGACATCCTTATCTCTCACGGGATCAGCCATCGCTCCTTTCCCTTTCTCCCCCGTAAAATTCTCCGGACTGATCGAACGACTCTGCGCATTCGACAAACGAGAAAGGTTTCCCATATTCATATCCAACCCGTTAAAAGGATACTGCTGGGCATTCGCCCAAAAACTTAACAGCAAAAAGGCTAACAGCAAAACATTGATCTTCTTCATAATGACTTTTATTATTTAAAATTTATACATCGTCTACCTATCATCCGCCTCCAAAATTAAGATCCAATCATTTCCCCTCTCTCCCGCTTCTCCGGGCGCATTGAATGTACGAATTCCCTTATTCTCGACCGCTCCGATCAAAGTTCTCGCCCCATTCCTCGGATTGAACCAATAAGCTTTACCAAAAGATCGCAATTTACTCATTTGTATTCTTACATCCTGCCCTTGACTCAAATAAACTAAAATAAAAGTCTTATCTTTTGCTAAAACTGGAGTGATATAACTTGCGTCATTGTAATTAATTCCAAACAAAACGGATAGATCCGGACGGAAACGATCTAACGGATACATCGTAAACAAAGACTTTACATAGCGCATACATTCGGCTCCCGGCCTATCCAACGCACCATCCCAAAACGTGAGGCATGGTACATGATATTTACCTCCGGGCTTATACATTTGCCAAATAGCGTTATTCCCATATGTATATCCGGCAGCTCCAGACAAATAAGTCCAATAAGCCTGCATACGAATATCATAGTCATCGTAAATTCCATCCGTAAAATAAGTCGTATCCTTAATCAACCCGTTATCACCTATTATGTCCTCCTTTTTCTTCCCGAATTTAGCATAATCAAAATATTCCCAGAAACGAACCGGTATGTCCTCGTATGAAGGTTCCGCATTTACAAACGGTTTAATCGGACTCAATTGAGCATACATACCCGAAAAACGATATACCGGATCCATCCGGCGGTAATGTCCGCTTTGGAGAATATTGAATGATAGCCAAGACTCATTGTGGAACCAATAATGCGAGGAAATCTCTCCTGTCGGATGATAGGACATTAGTTGTGTTCCTCCATTTCCTTCTTGAATTCCTTTCGCCATAGACTGCCAGATTTCAAACTCCTTATCCGTAACTACATTTCTATCGCCACCAAGAATCCATATTACAGCTTCGTTTTTATACCGGGTTCCCAGTATTTTCCCGTACGTATACGCATTATCTGGGTTAAACAAAGCCGGATTTCCGTCTTTCTCTACCACATTACTCGCCCAAGTAGGTAAAAGCCCAATATACAGTCCTCGTTTTCCAGACTCTCGAATCACGAAATCCACCAACTCAAAGTATCCTTCCGTGATTTGGGTAGGATTCTTATCAATCAAGGGCAAATATCCGTACGCATTCGGTTTATCCAAACCATCCAGTTCAGATAAGATAACAGCCTGTATTACCGTAAAGCCCTTTTCTTGCCGGTTATCCAGATAATGAACGATCTCCTCCTTATCCAATACATGAAATAACTCCCAAGCCGTATCCCCCAGCCATAAAAAGGCACCGCCCTCTTTCTTATAAATAATAGGATCGTTCGGACGGACGATCAAATCTTGAGCCAAACAACCCAATACACAAAAAGCTAGACAAAACAAAAGATATTTTCGCATACTAATTCTTTTTAAGATTAAAAACTTACATTATAAATCTCCACGGACCCCACATTATCGAAGCATGAGGCTGGGCTAACTTTCCCTCTCTCACAAACTAATCGAACATTCCGTAAAATCACTCGATCTAAATTATGAAGGTAAAGCCCCCAGCAAGGGAGCGCACGATAATCTGTCAATGGCTTCGAGGGAGTACGTCCTACTATTTCTTGATCTTTATTCCCAATATACGATAAGGAAACATCCGAAAGCCGGACATCTTTCAAACTACTATCTCCCCAACTCTCTACCGAGGCGGCCGCTTTCATTAAACGTGTACCTCTTATATGCTCCAGACAGATCCGCTCTCCCCGGTTCCCCTCATTCAATGTGACTAGAAACGGATTATCCAATTGATCAAAAGAACAGCTAGATATCAATATATCCTTTATTTCCCCAAACGCAGGGAACCATGCGCCCGGTTGGAGCAATATCCCAGAAAGCATATTCCTACGTTTTTGCTCACCGGAAGTCCGATGTGGATATTTTCCCGGACCTCTAAATTCACAATCAACGATCTTTAAACCAGTAGCCGGCATTATCAACCTTATCCCATTGCACGATGAGTTCATATAACAATTCTCTATTACCACATTCTTCCATAGCCCACCCGCAACAGCATCATCACCCGTATTAAAACGGCAATTTCGGATACGGATATCTTTTCCGCCACGAATATGAATCCCATCCCATCCTTCCTCCACTAAAAGATTATCGAAAGAAGCCCTTTCAATATCATAACTCATAAAAGCATAGTTCGATGCTCTTCGTAGTTTAACTCCCGATATCTTAATCCCTTTCGATCTCGACAAAAAGAGAATATGAGGGCCTCTCATCCCTTCTTCACCTTTTTTATCTTGAATATGGGCACCATCGATTACCCCCTCTCCTGTAATTGACACATCTTCAACTTGATCTCCTAAAAGCAATGCCTTGTTCCAATTCCGGGGTTTTACTTTATAATAAGTCTCATCTTGATTAAGATCGGATATAGAACGGTACTTTTCCAGATTATTTATGCCTTTCACTACGGCATTACTTTCTAAAAATAAGTTTACTTTACTTCTCAGCAGAATACTTCCTGTCAAAAACGTTCCCTCCGGAATGATAACCGTTCCTCCCCTCTCAAGGTACAAGCTTCTATTGTCCTGTTGATGAACTGGGTATTGTCTGTTATTCCATCTCCTTTAGCTCCAAAATCCACGATATTATAGGTGCTATCATCATTTGAGGCCCAACCTATCCGCATAAAGAGCATAAACAATACAAAGAGACACACCCGAAAGACTCTTACTTTCGACACATCTATCATCTTCATTATTCAATAAGATTTAATATGATCATAAAGGAATAAAAAAAGAATAGGATTAGCGATCCCAAGAGAACCATCCTATTCCTTTTCTTTGATGAACTTTTCAACAAGTTATATCTACTCGTTCTCGTAACCTATGCTTTGTGTCATATTCGGATTATTCTCCATTTCAACCTTGGGTATCGGGAAATACAAATCTTTCGCATCATAATGCGGATTACCAACACGTGTCTTTCCATACCAACGGCTAATCTCCTCATCCAAGACCTTCCAGCGGCAAACATCTTGCCAATGTTGTACGCCCTCACCGCAGAACTCCATGAAACGTTCCTCCCGAATCGCATCTCTCAAAGCTTCTCCACTAGCCGTTATATCATGGGAACTATCTCCATTATAAGCTCTTCTTCTTACCAGATTCATATAGTTCCGGGCATTTACCTCATCTCCCGTAGCCTGACAAGCTTCCGCATACATCAAATATACATCCGCCAAACGCATCAAATACATATTAATACCAACCCCTAAATTCAACTCATTCACCGTACTTTTCAACGGATTGTATTTTCGCATGCTCCAACCTTGAATGTCAGCCTCCGTATCCTTATATTTCAGAACCTGCGTCTGCTGTCCATTCATAATAACAGGAGTTCCCGGACGCAAAGCGGCGATATCCAAACGAGGATCTCCATTAAAACGTTTAATATTCGCATCATGAAAGAAAATATTACCCCAACCGGCCGCCTCAACATCTCCACTTGCGTTCTGGAAACATAAGGCAGCGATCAATCCATATTGGGAACCTTCTCCATACCAAAAATATCCGGAAGTATCCCCATTACGGAAATTAATCTCTAAGATCGATTCTCTATTAAATTTCTCCTGATCCTCATTAAACATCTTCGCATATTCATTGAAAGGGAGCAATTCTTTTCCGGAAGAATCAATAACCTCTTTCAACGCTTTCTTTGCCGCATCATAATTACCCATATACAAATTCGCTTGCCCGATGTAACTAGTAACGGCAACAGAGGTTGGACGTGGGTAGTCCGCCCTCTCTTCCCATACAGCAGGTAGCAAAAGTTTGGCTGCCTCATAATCTTTCAAGATCTGGTCGTAAACCTCGGCCACCGTGCTACGTTCTATATTTAGCATATCCGGAGTCGATGCTACCTGTAAACGAACAGGTACACCTTTTCTATCGCCCTCCCCGTTGCAAGGATATCCCTCTCCAAAAAACGCTACTAACTGTTGGTGTGCCCAACCTCTCCAAAACAAAGCTTCTCCCTTCATCTGCGAAAGCCTTACTAAATCCGCATCTGTAAACTTCTCCTTGTCGATTCTTTCCAATTGCTCCAATACGGTATTCGCACAAGAAATCATTTTATAATAACCAATCCATAACGTCCCAATGTAAGCATTATCAGAAGTCACTTGATTGGTCGCCAACTGGTTCCAGTTGGCGTCACCAGTCCAAGCCATATCTACCGTATGATCCACACAGAATGTCCCTTTCGCCATAACCCTCTTTCCATACAAAGGCACAGCGACCATATTCGCATAAACTGATGTTACGATAGTCTCCATATCCGCCATAGATTTAGGGTAGACACTTGGAGATAACGCACTGGGATTTGATAAATCCAGAAAACTATCCGAACAACTATTAAAAGTTAACGCAGCAGCTAATAATATAACTAATTTCTTCATCTTCCTATTAATTTAGAGGGTTAAACTTAAACCGCCCATAATGGTGCGGGTGGATGGAGCCCGTTTCACAGAATACATATTTCGTTCCAAATATCCACCACCCAATTCAGGATCTCCTTGAAACTTTGTGATAATAAATAAATTATCGCAATTAATATAAAACTTCAAACCTTCTATCTTCAAATGAGAAAGTATTGATTTCGGTAAATTATAGCCGAAATGTAAATTCTTCAATTTAAAGAAAGAACCATCCTCCACAAAATAAGAGGAGACATTCTTGAAGTTTCCATTCGGGTCCTCTTTCGTTACTCGAGGATGTGAAGTAGCCCGGTTCGTCGAACTCCACGCCTCATATACCTTATAAGTCGTATTATAGTCGCCATAGAAACTTCTTTCATAAAGCTTAGCGCTATTAAAGACATCAACACCTGCGTTTCCTAACCAGCCCATACTTAAATCAAAGCCTTTCCATGACAAATTTATATTCAATCCATACATCAAATCCGGCCAAGGATTACCGATATATGTCTTATCCTCATTCGTCACCTTTCCGTCTCCATTTAAATCCTTATATTTCAAATCACCCGGAGCCGTACCTGCTTGTTGGTACAATCCATCCGGAGATTGAGCGTTTAAGGCATCGATTTCCGCTTGGTCTTGAATAATACCATCCACGACATATCCATACATCTGTCCCATCGGTTGTCCATTTTCCGTACGATAAATAGAACTATTCAAAGCCGCATCGCTTCCAGCCCAAATGATCGGATTCACTTGGTCACTTAACTTTACCACTTTGTTCTTGTTGGTAGACAACGTAAAAGCCACGTCATACCTGAAATCTTTATAGGAATCCCTCCATTGAACCATCCATTCGAAACCTCTATTGCTTATCTTTCCGATATTAGCCCGATAAGAAGAAGTCTCGCTAAATGGTTCCGAAGAAGGTCCGGCAGAAGGTGGCACACCTACTGAATATAACATATCGGAAGTTTTCTTATCATAATACTCGATTGTCGTATTCAAGCGATTATCCAGAAAACTTGCGTCAACACCTATATTCCATTGGGCCACGTCTTCCCATTTAATCGTAGCATTCGCAACATTTGAATACCAGAATCCTCTCTGCGTATTTTGCCCATCATATGAATAATATAGATAATTATTCGTAAAAGAAGGTTCATACAAGAATTGAGGAATTGTATTGTTACCAATTTTACCATAACTTCCTCTCAATTTCAATTGAGACATCCATGTTATATTATCCTTTACGAAGCTCTCTTTTCCCACATTCCAACCGACAGAAGCAGAAGGAAACACACCAAACCGATTCTCTGGACCAAAGTTATCATAACCATCCCGACGAATACTAGCCTCTAGCAAATACCTGTCATCATAAGCATAGTTTACACGAGCGAACTGGGATAAACTACGACCTTCCGTTTTCGTTCCGGATACATCTTTATCTCCCGTACCTAAACTAATATCATCCGAAGGCTGAACCAAAAAGCCGTTTTTCCAACCACCTGCCGAAGAAGCCGTCGCCCGATAAGCCTCGTAGCCAACCATACCTTTTACATAGTGTTTCTCCCCAAAAGTATGATCATAAGTCAATGTATATAACATACGTAAATCATAACCGGAGCCATAATCTTTCGAGTAATAATCCTGTTGAGATAAAGATCCCAAATTCCATGACTCTAAGAACAAATTATTCGCATGGGAGTCAAAATTGGCAGAGAAATTCGCTTGGAATTTTAAATCATTGATAATCTCCCAATCCAAAATCGCATTTGCCCGGGCCCAAAACCTACGTTCATTCGCATGATGCGACATTAGTGTAGCCACATGATTAGGTCCCTCGTAGTAACCACCTGCCGGATGTTTCCCCCAACCTCCACCAGCTTCGTTGGTATTATCATAAGGCACCATCGTAGGAACTTGGCGGTAATAAACATAATCATTATTCGTCTGCCCATACAAATGGGGATCCGTATTATTAAAACCAACAGTCAGGATCTCGGAAAATTTCACACGTTTACTTATATTTGTCTGGCTAGCCACACGAAAATTACCCGCATCCTCAAATGAATAACGTTCGATAAACTGATTCTTGTAGAACTCCGCAGACATATTAAATGTAGTTTTCTCATTACCACCTGTCATCTGTAAAAAATAGTTTTGCCTAAAAGCATTACGCCAAACCAGATCTTCCCAGTCTGTATCTGGTAGCGAAGCGGGATTATCCCAGCCGGAATTGGGATTATTAGGGAAGCCTGCCGCCAGTTTCCGGTCAATAAAGTCTGCGGTATGCAGCATATCCGGCAAATCGATCGGAGTCTCTATTCCAAAGTTTACTCTCGCATTAATAGAAAGTTTCCCTATCTTTCCTTTTTTAGTGGTAACAAGGATCACACCACCTGCTCCCCGAGCACCATAAATAGCAGTAGAAGCCGCATCCTTCAAGATCTCGATAGATTCTATATCATTAAAATTAGGAGCGCTACCCGGCACTCCATCCACGATCCACAACGGATCCGCACCATTGATAGAAGCCGCTCCACGAATGATAATATTCCCATTGGAAACATTGACACCAGCCACACGTCCTTGAATAACATGCGACACATCCATATTTAAATCATTAAAATCATCCGTCTTAATAGAAGCCACAGATCCCGTTACATTCGACTTCTTCTGCACGCCATAACCAACAACGACTACCTCATCCAGTTTTTGAGTATCTTCCTTCAAGTTTATCATTAAACTTGATTTTCCGTTCACAGCTACATCTTGAGTATTAAACCCAATATACGAGACCTGTAAAATACCGCTATCATTTATATTTAATGAGAAATTTCCCGAAATATCCGTTACCGTTCCATTCGTAGTCCCTTTCTCAACAACATTCGCTCCGATAATCGGTTCACCGTTACTATCCACGACAGTACCAGATACCAGCTTTACATTACCAGCAGTCTTTAAAGTTACGACAATTGAATGCCCTGTCATCGTATATTGCAAGTCTCTTTGATGCAGTACATCATCTAACAAACGCCGAATCGGCTGATTCGTCACGTTTAAAGTTACCTCTTTCTTTCCTTCCACTATAGCATCCCGATAAGAGAATATATATGTGGTTTGCTTCTCTACAGCCTCAAAAAATTGCTTTAATGTAGCATTCTTCATGGAAAGAGTGACACTTCCTGTCTGAGCTAATACCAAAATAGGATTAAAAACAGAAATAGAGCCAAAAAATTATATAGCTACATTGATTTTTTCTACTTTTGAACATATATTATTTTTTAAAATTGATACAATCCGTTTTATGGCTTGATCGCCATTCTCGTAAATGGAGTATTAATTGGGGAACCGGAAAATCTCGACCATTTTTCGGTTCCGTTTTTATTATGAAGAATCTTGTCGCATAAGAACTGATTTAAGGTTATACATTTTATTTTCACTCGCTCAAGGATGTATAAAGATATCATCTCCTCGTATATCATATGTAAAGTCATAATGCCTCTCTAAAAGGTCCATTACATCTACGATATATTCACTATCAAAATTTCCGGTAAATAAGTCATTCGCTAAAGAAAAATCATTCAAATGGATATTCACGCCATATCTACGCTCTAGTTTGGCCAAGACATCACTTAATTTCGTTGATCGAAAAACGAGGTCTCCTCTTAACCACGCCGTTTCAAATCGATTATCTGTTTTCTCCACGGTTATAATACCCGATTCTTTATTGAACAATGCTTTTTCATTTGGTTTTAGATAAACGACACGAGAAGGGTCTGAACAAGTCTGTATCTTGATCCGTCCCGATATCAAGGCCATTTCCATGACATTCTCCCGCTCATACGAATACACATTAAAACTTGTGCCCAACACTTCTATATCCAGATATTCAGTATGTACCACGAAAGGTTTATCCTCATTCCGAGTCACCTCAAAATAGGCCTCTCCCTCTAAATTGACCTGTCGAAGCTCTCGACCGAAATCGTGAGTGTAACTTAAGCTCGATTCCGCATTTAGTTTTACTTGTGTTCCATCCGGTAAAGTCACCCCCGATCTTTCCCCTCTATCGGCATGAACCACTAAATTGCCAATGCTACCCTTCTGATCGACTGGATTGAAATATAAATAACCAGACAATATACTTAATAAAGGTATTAATAGTATTGCGGCGATACGAGCCAGTTGCCTAAACACCATAACGAATCGTTCTTTTCTCGTTCGATTTTGAATCTCACTGAACATATCTCGTATGATTCTCTCATCAACCTCTTCAAAGGGTCGCCCATTTTCCCATAAATGAGACAATGACAGCGATAATTCATCATCATCAGACAAATTAACCAAAAGCCGTAGTGTTTTCAACTCTTCCGTAGAGATCGTATGATCCATGTACTTTGAGAGCAAATAATATGTATGTGATTCCTGCATAATATCCTTTTTATAAGGTATACACATGACAGATGAATTTATAACATACCTCTTTATATGTTATAAAACATAGAAATTGTATTAAGAGACCTATTTACCCTATAAAGAAAAGAGAGAATAGATATGCGTAGTTACCTAGTTCCTTCCTCAAGATATGCAAGGCTTGAGATATCTGATTACGAACAGATTGTTCAGTAATCAAGGTTTTAACAGCAATTTCCGTTATAGACAGCCCTTGCTCTTTACTCAACTCAAACAATTCCCGCTGGCGAGGAGAAAGTTTTTGCTTCGACACTTCCAGTTTATGGTTAAACTCCTCCAAAGAGAGTTTCCGCTCAATAGCAGTCTCATCACATTCTCCTGATTCGACAAATGCAATATCTTCCAAAAAAAGCGGACTGTTTGCCTGCCTACGAAACTCATTCAACAATTGATTCTTTGCCATGGTAAACAAGAAAGACCTAAAAGACATATCCGGATCAATCTGCTCTCTGCGTATCCATACCTTAATAAATGTCTCTTGCACTATATCTTTAGCAAGAACATCCGAATGAGTCAAGCCTAAAGCAAAAGCATATAGGCGAGATACATATAACTCATACAGCTTCGTAAAATCTTTATACGAACCTTTTCGCAGTCGCTCAAGATATATTCGTTCTAAATCCATCTCCTTTCGCATCACATTGACCATGCAAATATAGGAAAACATATCAACAGAAAAACAAAAATCTAAAACTGATCCCTCCGAAATGAACAATAGCATAAAGGGCTGTCACTTTTTGGACAGCCCCATAAGACACAATAATTTATCAAAACACAAAAGCAGTGCTTCACTAATCCACCCAAAAATCTACTCTTGGAAATAAAGGGAATCCCGTAATTCTATCATTTTGGTCAGGCCTACGCCGTTTCCACCAAGGATGATCTCTTGTCTCTTTCTGCCAATCAACAAGCAATTTCGCCCATTTCTTACAGTCAATAGCATAAGGAAGACGATCTGCCACATTCTCCAACTCATTCGGATCTTTCTTCAAATCATAAATCTCAACCATCGCTCTTGGAGCTACAAATATCTGAGATTGTTCGGGTTTCAAAATTCCATTTCGCTGATTACGTTTTAACTCAAACCAACTCAAACTTGAACTTAGATCCATCGTAGTACCGTGTGGTATATCATAATACGCATTATAAATAAGTTTAATATCCTCTGTACGGATACATCGGATATACTCATCCGTATCATGCCAATTTCGCTCTGAGAATATATAATCCCGACCTCTCAATGATGGATCAAATAATAGCTGACGAAAACTCCGACTATAAACTCCCTCATCCATTCTTACAGCCGCAAAGTCCAATAATGTAGCAGCCAAGTCCACAGTGCTAACCAGTCCATTTGAATGTACTTTATTCTCAGGAATCACACCTTTCCACATAAACACCAAAGGAGTTTGTATACCAGAATCATACAAAGATCCTTTGCAACGAGGGAAAGGCATACCATTATCACTCAAGAACACAATAACCGTATTTTCCATAAGATGTTTCCTTTCTAAAACTGAGATCATTCGGCCAATATGCCCATCCATCCGTGTAATTTCGTCGTAATAATCAGCCAAGTCACGCCGAGTATCTTCACCATCTACCAAATAAGGAGGTACTACCACCTTTGAAGGCTCATTCTCTTGAGGACATACATCACGAAAATAAGGTCTATGACAATCATGAAAACCTATCCAGAGGAAAAAAGGACGATCACCACTATCATCAATAAACTGCTCATAATTCCTAAATGACTCGTCTGATAAATCTCCACCATTAGGAAGATACGAACCTGAGATCATCCGATCAAACTGCTTATCTCCATTCGGTCCCCAATGAGTTTTCAACATTGAACCCGTAAAATAGCCAGCCTTCTTAAAATAATAAGGCATCATATGCGTTGTATCACTTAATTGCATATGCAGATCTTCAGTCCCAATCGCATGCGCAAACATTCCTGTCATCATACTAGTTCGAGATGGACTAGACTGTGGAGATGTTAAAAAAGCTTTTTGAAATCGCACTCCATGACGTGCTATCTCATCAATATTTGGAGTCTTAATAGAAGGATTTCCATAACATCCAAAATCCATCCCTGCATCATCGGCCACAAAAACCACTATATTAGGTTTTTCTTGCGCAAATGTAAAACCTTCAAAAACCGATAGTCCTCCTAAAAATAAAAACGAACTTAAACATTTTTTTCTCATATCTTCTCTATTTAAATCAATAACCCGGATTTTGATTTAATGCGGGATTAATATCTATTTCAACCAAAGGAATAGGGAACTGTATATCATTCTCTGATAAGTTAAAACCTTTACCATTGAAGACTTCTAAAGCACGTCCATTCCTAACTAAATCAAAAAAACGATGAAATTCAAATGCCAGTTCAACTCTCCTTTCATGTTCTACAGCCAGAGCCAAAGTATTATAGTTTTTAGGATACAAATCACTACCAAATGGAGAAAGACCGACTCTAGCACGAACTTGATTTAAGTATGAAGCATCACCTGTCACTTCTGAATATAACAACAAAATATCCGCATAACGAATGATCTCAAAATTTTGACCTGGGTTTTGCCAATTAGGATCATAAAACTTATTCGTATATGGATGATCAACCCAAATATTTGCTCCCTCATCCTGATATCCAAAAATAATAGATATTTCCTTTCGAGGGTCATTTTCTTCGTATTCACTTATAAGATCTTTACTTGGTGTATTTTTTCCACCTCCACGAAAAGTCTCTGAAGAGCCTGGCAGATGAAAAGACCACAAGAAAGGAGTATACTGATTTTGATGTTGGGCATTCACATTGTCTACCCCAGATAAATATTGTATTTCCAATATC
>ENA-OQJN01000574-OQJN01000574.1-human-gut-metagenome-genome-assembly--contig:-NODE-574-length-14562-cov-5.970488_pt1 | contig 14562 bp, 14 predicted proteins | sample MGYA00242610_ERZ504777 | MGnify/ENA primary metagenome ERZ504777 (study PRJEB26092, sample SAMD00036350) | human gut metagenome | host: Homo sapiens | study: EMG produced TPA metagenomics assembly of... | reverse complement strand
ATCTTTGCATTGTCTGGATCATAGCAGCGCCTTTTGGCATCAAAAGAGGAAGTCCCTGTCCGATGACATCAACAGTTGTGAACAGTTCCATCTCACGGCCAAGTTTGTTGTGGTCACGCTTTTTGATGTCTTCCAAATGTTCCATATGTGCTTTTAATTCATCTTTTTTCGAATATGCAGTTCCGTAGATACGAGTCAGCATTTTATTGTTTTCATTTCCTCTCCAGTAAGCACCGGAAGAAGAAATTAGTTTGAATGCCTTGACACCTTTTGTGCTCATCAAGTGAGGTCCGGCGCAAAGATCAACAAATTCACCTTGTCTGTAGAATGAAATCACAGAATCTTCAGGAAGATCGTTGATCAATTCCACTTTATAAGGTTCCCCTTTTTCTTCCATAAGTGCGATCGCTTCAGCACGAGGAAGTTCGAAACGTTCAATTTTAGCACCTTCTTTGATGATCTTTTTCATCTCTTTTTCAATTGTCTCTAAATCTTCGTTTGAAAATGGTGCATGTTCAAAATCATAATAGTATCCAGTATCGATGGAAGGTCCGATTGCAAGTTTTGCCTCCGGATATAATCTCTTTACTGCCTCTGCAAGAACATGAGATGCCGTGTGACGAAGTGCTGCAAGCCCTTTTTCGTCATTTGCAGTTAAAATACTCAGCTCACAGTCTTCTGATACGACTGTTCTTAAATCCACAACTTCTCCATTTACCTCTCCGGCGCAAGCTGCTCTCGCAAGCCCCTCGCTGATATCAAGTGCAATTTCATATACTGATTTGCTCTCTGCATATTCCTTTACGGAACCATCTTTTAATGTAATTTTCATAATAATCATCTCTCCTTTTTAATTTGGGGACGTAGGAAAATTGAATTTTACTACGTCCCTAATTGACAGATGCCCTGTCCCTAAACGTAAAATGAAACGAAAAAAATCCCTTGTAATGAATTTCATTACAAGGGACGAGTTCTCTTTACTCGCGGTTCCACCCAAATTGTACTGGCAAATACCAGAACCACTCAACTGATTATAACGGAATCACCGGACTGTTTTGCAGCCACTCCGAGGTAGTTTTCAGATGTTTCCGCAATAAGAGGCTTCCAGCCAGCGACCTCTCTCTCTGTATCCTTTCACATCTTACTCGTCTCATCAACGTGTTTTCTGTTTCTATATCCCCTATTATAACATTGGAAAATGATTTGTCAATGACTGGATTTTTGGATATAATAGTTACAGTTCACATATCAGTCGATCGCAAAAGAAGCATAGAGAGTGTGAACAATAATGTATCATGCGTAGAACAGAGAGGATTTTAGAAATGGATATAAATCAAAAAATAACAGAAGAACTTGGCGTGAAAAAATGGCAGGTGGAAGCGGCTGTAAAGTTAATCGATGAGGGAAATACGATTCCGTTTATTTCCAGATACCGTAAAGAGGCAACTGGTTCGTTAAATGATGAGCAGCTTCGAAAATTATACGAAAGACTGATATATCTTCGAAATTTGGAAGAGAAAAAAGAGCAAGTGATTGCGACAATTGAAGAGCAGGGGAAACTGACAGAAGAATTGAAATTGCAGATTCTTGCAGCAGAGACACTGGTAGTTGTGGAAGATTTATACCGTCCATATAGACCAAAACGAAGAACGAGGGCGACAATCGCAAAAGAAAAAGGGCTAGAACCTCTGGCAGCACTGATCACGCTGCAAAAGACAAAAGTCCCGATAGAAGAAGCAGCAAAATCTTATATTTCGGAAGAAAAAGAGGTAAAGACGGCGGAGGAAGCAATCAATGGAGCGAAAGATATCATTGCAGAATATATTTCCGATGAGGCGGATTACCGCATCTATATCCGAGATCTGACTGCGAAACAAGGAAAATTACTTCAATGGCGAAGGATGCACAGACAGAATCCGTGTACGAGATGTACTATGAATTCGAAGAGCCGATTACAAAACTTGCCGGACACCGTATTCTTGCATTGAATCGTGGAGAAAAGGAAAAGATATTGACTGTGAAGGTGGAAGCTCCGGAAGAACGAATTTTGCAATATCTGGAAAAGAAAGTCATTTCTTCAGATAATGTGTATACAACACCGATTTTACAGGAAGTAATTGGAGACAGCTATAAGCGCTTGATAGCGCCGGCGATTGAGCGTGAGATCCGAAGTGATCTAACAGAAAAAGCAGAGGACGGCGCGATTGAGGTTTTTGGAAAGAACTTGGAACAGCTTTTGATGCAGCCGCCGATTGTTGGACAGGTTGTGCTTGGGTGGGATCCTGCATTTCGTACCGGATGTAAGCTTGCAGTAGTAGATGCAACCGGAAAAGTGCTGGATACGACTGTTATTTATCCGACTGCACCGACTACTCCTCAGAAGATTCAGGCAGCAAAAGAGACACTGAAGAAACTGATTCGAAAATACGGAATTACGTTATTTTCAGTTGGAAATGGAACGGCCTCCAGAGAATCAGAGCAGATTATTGTAGAATTATTCAAAGAGATTCCGGAGAAAGTGCAATATATTATCACAAACGAGGCGGGAGCCTCCGTATATTCCGCAAGCAAACTTGCAACAGAAGAATTCCCGAACTTTGATGTAGGACAAAGAAGTGCGGCGTCAATTGCGAGACGTCTCCAGGATCCGCTTGCAGAACTTGTGAAGATTGATCCGAAATCTATCGGTGTCGGACAGTATCAGCATGATATGAATCAGAAAAAATTAAGCGAAGCGCTGTCCGGTGTTGTGGAAGACTGTGTAAATAAAGTCGGAGTGGATCTAAATACTGCATCTGCACCGCTTTTAGCTTATATTTCCGGCATTTCCAATGCGATTGCAAAAAATATTGTCACATACAGAGAAGAAAATGGAAGCTTTACGAGCAGAAAGCAGCTTTTGAAGGTGGCAAAATTGGGACCGAAAGCGTTTGAGCAGTGTGCCGGATTTATGAGAATTCAGGGTGGAAAAAATCCGCTTGATGCGACAAGTGTGCATCCGGAAAGTTACGAGGCGGCAGAAAAACTGCTGGAAAAACAAGGGTTTACAACAAAAGATATTACAGGAGGAAATTTGCAGGGGCTTTCCAAATCAATCAAAGATTATAAAAAGCTTGCAGAAGAACTCGGCATCGGAGAAATTACGCTGCGCGATATTGTAAAAGAGTTGGAAAAACCGGGACGTGACCCGCGTGATGAGATGCCAAAACCGATTTTAAGAACTGATGTCCTGGAGATGAAAGATCTGACAGAAGGCATGATTTTAAAAGGAACCGTCCGAAATGTCATCGACTTTGGAGTATTTGTGGACATCGGAGTGCATCAGGATGGTCTTGTACACATCTCGCAGATTACAGATAAAAAATTTATCAAGCATCCGTTGGAAGTGGTAAGTGTCGGAGATATTGTAGATGTAAAAGTGATGAGTGTGGATGTGAAGAAAAAACGAATTCAGTTGACGATGAAAGGAATATAAAAATGTTCTCGTATGAAACCATTCAGCTTTTTAATGACTTAGAGCTGGTCATTTACAATTACATTATGAAAAACAGTAGTCAGGTACAGTACATGACAATTCGGGAATTAGCAGACGCGGTCCACGTCAGCACTTCATCGATTATGCGATTCTGCAAGAAAGCAGGATGTGATGGATATGCGGAATTTCGGGTGAAATTTAAATTGTACTTGGAGAGCAGAAAGGAAATTCAGCCACAGAATGATTTGAGTGAGCTGCTGCATTATTTTCAGGGTGTTCATACGAGTGCATTTGAGGAGCAGATTTCCAGAGCGGTTGATATGGTTAGAGGAGCGCAGCAGGTAATTCTCATCGGAGTTGGTTCATCAGGAACACTTGCCAGATATGGCGCCAGGTATTTTTCAAATGTGGGAAAATTCAGTCAGTATATTGATGATCCGTACTATCCAATTTCCAGAGACACGTATATTGACACGGTTGTGATTGCGCTATCAGAGTCGGGTGAGACCAGACAGATAATCGAGATGACAGAAAGTTTCAAACGTCATCAGTGTAAGATTTTAAGTATCACAAACAAGGATTCTTCCACATTGTCTAAAATTTCGGACATGAATCTGTCTTATTTTGTGACAGAGAGATTTGTGGAAGGGCGGTACAATGTGACCTCACAGGTTCCGGTACTGTTTCTGATGGAAACGATTGCGAGAAGACTCTAGTGTGCTGTATCATTCATATTTCGCATAATGACTTGCCTGAATTCCACTCTACTGCGTTGTCGTCAATCGACGATGCCACCGCATCGCCTCACTCCGCCGCCTTGCAGACTGAAAATTCATTCTGTGTCATTATGCTGAAAGTGAATGAGACAGAACACTAGTATATCAAGATGGCACAAGATGTGCCGGATTTGTAACAAATTTCAAAACAGCATACATGTACCCAAACAAGGGGAAAGAGCAGACAGCCTTTTGGCTGTCTGTTATACTAAATGCAGAAAATAAAAAAGGAGAGAGAAGGCTATGGCAATTGATTATTCCATTACGGCAAAAGAAATTGTAAAAGAACTTGGCGGTGACGAGAATATTGTAAACGTCACACACTGTGCAACAAGACTTCGTTTTATTTTAAAAGACGAATCGGTTGTAGACGGAGCAAAAGTAGCAAAAATTCCGGGTGTCATTACGACTGTACAGGCAGGAGGTCAATATCAGATTGTCATTGGCAATCATGTGTCGGATGCATATGCTTTTGTGATGAAATTGGTGCACGTAGAATCCGGAGAGATTCAGAATGCAGGAAAGAAAGCAGGAGTTGTGAGCCGGATCATCGATGTCATTTCCAGCATTTTTGCCCCATTTTTATACACATTGGCGGCATGTGGTATCTTGCAGGGGATTCTTAGTGTATTAGTAGCTCTGAATTGGATTGACACAACAGGTGGAACGTATCAGATTTTGAATTTTGTTTCATGGACGGCATTTACGTTTTTACCTGTATTGATTGCAGTGACGGCGTCGAAAAAATTTAATGTGAATGTATTTATTGCGGTTGTAATTGCATGTGCACTTGTGTCGCCGGATTATATTGCAATGGTAAATGCAGGGGATCCAGTTAAGTTTTTGGGGATACCGGTACAGCTTCTCAGCTATACATCTTCGGTGATTCCGATTATTCTGGCAATCTGGATTGCATCTTATGTTCAGAAATTTTTTGATAAAGTACTTCCGATTGTGGTGCGAAATTTGTTTACACCAATGTTTACCATTGCGATTATGGTTCCTCTTACTCTGTTGGTGTTCGGTCCGGTTGGAAATACAATCGGCGGAGCAATCGGAGATATCTACAATACACTTTACGGCTTGAGCCCGATTGTTGCCGGTGTGGTAGTCGGAGGACTTTGGGAAGTGCTTGTAATCTTTGGTGTGCATTGGGGAATCACCCCGGTTACGGTAGGAAATTATGCAAATCTAGGATATGATACTTTCACAGGACTTCAGGCATCGGCAGTATTTTCACAGGCTGGCGCAGCACTTGGAGTATTCTTAAAAACGAAAGACAAAGAGATGAAAGGAGTTTCCCTCTCAGCGGCGATCACAGGACTTTTTGGCATCACAGAACCTGCGATTTACGGTGTCAATTTAAGACTGAAAAAACCGATGATCTGTGGATGTATCGCAGGTGCGATCGGCGGAGGAATCGGCGGAGCATTTCAGGCGGTATCCTGGAGCTATAACATGCCGGGAATCGCAACACTGCCGGCATATTTTAAAGCAGGGCATATGACACAATTTATCGGATTGGTGATTTCTATCTTAGTGTCATTTGTACTGGGTGCACTGCTGACATATCTTGTTGGATTTAAAGAAGAGATTACAGAGTTAAAAGAGAATGAGCCAGAGACAAAGCTGACAGAAGGAACAGTGGAGGTGGCAAGCCCGGTGAGTGGAAAAGTAATTCCTGTCTCAAAAGTTAACGATGAGGCATTTGCATCGGAAATGATGGGAAAAGGTGTTGGAATCATTCCAAATGATGGAAAAGTTTATGCACCGTTTGATGGAACAATATCCGCTTTATTTGACACAAATCATGCAGTTGGGTTAACAGGTGAAAATGGTCTGGAAACATTGATTCATATAGGGATTGACACTGTAAAATTAGATGGAAAAGGGTTCGAAGTCCACACAAAGACAGATGCATCAGTGAAAAAGGTGATTTATTAGTGGAATTTGACAAAGAATTGTTGGAAAAAGAAGGTTTTGATACTACAGTAATTTTTATTGTTGTCAATATGGATCAGGTCAAAGACATGAAAATAGAGGACGAGAAAACAGTAAAAGCGTTGGAGTCTGTGATGGAAGTGACATGTTAGGAGGAGACAAATGCAAAAATTATCAGAAGATTTTCTTTGGGGCGGCGCAGTTGCTGCCCATCAGGTAGAAGGTGGCTGGAATAAAGGCGGAAAAGGAGTCAGCATCGCAGATGTGCTGACAGCGGGAGCGCATGGAGTGGATCGTAAAATTACAGACGGGGTGTTGGAAGGGCATTACTATCCGAACCATGAAGCGGTTGATTTTTACGGACATTATAAAGAAGATATCAAATTATTTGCAGAGATGGGATTCAAATGTTTCCGTACTTCGATTGCATGGACACGTATTTTCCCAAATGGGGACGATGAGTGTGCCAATGAAGAAGGACTCCGATTTTACGATGACTTGTTCGATGAATTGCTCAAATATAATATTGAACCGGTCGTAACACTGTCTCATTTTGAGATGCCGTATCATCTTGTGAAAGCATACGGTGGTTGGAAAAACCGGAAAGTAATTGATTTCTTTGTCAAATATGCAGAGACTGTAATGAAACGTTACCGGGACAAGGTGAAATACTGGATGACATTCAATGAGATTAACAACCAGAAAAATTATAAGTATCCGCTGTTTGGGTATACTTGTTCCGGTGTGATTTTCTCGCAGGAGGCAAATCCGGAAGAGTGCATGTATCAGGTGGTGCATCATGAACTGGTGGCAAGTGCGTTGGTAGTGAAAAAAGGACATGAGATCAATCCGAATTTTCAAATTGGCTGTATGCTTGCATGTGTTCCAATTTATCCGTATTCCTGCAACCCAAAAGACATGATGTACTCTGTGGAAGCAATGCATGACCGATACCTGTTTGGAGACGTGCATGTGCGCGGGGCATATCCGTCTTACGCTTTGAAAGAATGGGAGAGAAAAGGATTCCAAATCAAGATGGAAGAGGGAGATTTCGAAATTTTACGTCAGGGTACTGTGGATTATATTGGTTTGAGCTATTATATGACAAATGCGGTGAAGGCAGATCATGTTGCGGAAGGCAATGGAGTTGACGGTTTTCCTGGAAGTGTTCCGAATCCATATGTAAAAATGTCGGACTGGGGATGGCAGATTGATCCAATCGGGCTTCGATATGCACTGAATTTACTATACGAACGCTATCAGAAACCATTGTTTATCGTGGAAAATGGATTTGGAGCAATTGATAAAATAGAAGAGGATGGCACAATTCAGGATGATTATCGAATTGCATATCTGAAAGCGCACATTGAGGAGATGGGAAAAGCAGTGTCACTTGATGGTGTGGAATTGATGGGATACACCCCTTGGGGCTGCATTGACTGTGTTTCTTTCACGACAGGAGAGATGAAAAAACGATATGGGTTCATCTATGTTGACAAAGACAATGAAGGAAACGGTACATTAGAGAGAAGGAAGAAGAAATCCTTTCAATGGTATAAACAGGTAATCCAAAGCAATGGAGAAATACTGTAAGCAAAAAATATTTGCAGGAAATGAAGTTAGAAAAAATACTTGAATAACGGCTTATATTGGCATATAATATACGAGAAGTAAATAAGGATTCTTCGGGGCAGGGTGTAATTCCCTACCGGCGGTTACAGTCCGCGACCCATGAAAATGGCTGAACTGGTGGAATTCCAGTACCGACAGTAAAGTCTGGATGTGAGAAGAAGGTGTGTGCAATATATCACAACGATAATAGATGTCCTGAATTTTTTGATTCAGGGCATTTTTGCATGCGCGAAAGAAGAATTCCTTTTGTAAAGAAAAGGAGAGAAAAAAATGAGTACAACAACAATGACAGAAACAAGAGAAAAATCAAAGGAAAGAATTGGAGTGCGCGGCGTCGTGCAGATCGGTATGCTGTCTGCAATTGCGATTATTTTGATGCAGTTTGAAGTACCGCTTCCATTTGCGCCTCCGTTCTACAAAATCGATTTCAGTGAAATCCCGGTGCTGATTGGCTGTTTTGTGATGGGACCATTTGCAGGAGCAATCGTGGAACTGATTAAAGTAGTTCTCAATGTGGTGATCAGCGGTACTACAACAGGAGGAGTTGGTGATATAGCGAACTTCTTAATAGGATGTGCAATGTGTGTGCCGGCAGGAATGATTTATAAAAAATATCATACGAGAAAGAGTGCACTTGCGGGAATGGCAGTAGGAACCGTATTTATGACGGTGATCGGCTGTATTCTGAATGCATATGTGCTGCTTCCGGTATACGCAAAAGCATTCGAGATGCCAATCGATGCGTTGGTCGCGATGGGAACAGCTGTGAACCACTCGATTACAAGTCTTTCTACGTTTGTGATTTTTGCAGTAGCTCCGTTTAATTTGCTGAAAGGGGGACTTGTATCTTTCATTGTGTTTCTGATTTATAAGAAAATCAGTCCGATTTTTAAAATGAACAAGTAAGTTGTAACCATGAAAATGCTGTGCTATAATTTTATAGCACAGCATTATTCGTGTGAAATATCAATTTAGATGGAGGAAACACATGTCAGTAAAATTTGAAGTGAAGATGACGGATAAGATCATGTATGATTTTCTGCTGTATCATACGTATACACATATGAGTGGTTTGCTGGGAGCAATGATTGGAGTGCTTGCCCTTGGGATGGGAATCAATTATATGCTGTCGGGAGATTCTATGGCGGCGATGCCGGCATTTATATTAGCGGCACTGTTCTTGGTGGTGACGCCGGTTTCCCTGAAAGGAAAGGCAAAGACACAGGTACAAAGAACGAAGATGTTTCAAAAGCCATTAGAATATGAATTGTCAGAAGAAGGCGTAACGGTAAGACAAGGGGAACTGGAAGTGACCAATAAATGGGAGGATTTTTCCAAGGCGGTCAGCACGAACCGTGCGGTGATTTTATATGTGACAAGGATGCGGGCGCTGATTTTCCCGAGAGAGTCTATGGAAGAGCAGTATGAGGCAGCGGTGAAGATGATTTCTACACATATGCCGCCTAAGAATGTAAAAATCAGACATATTGCAGGATAAAGAGAGGATTTTGGAATGATAATAGAGACAAGAAGTGCACAAGAAACCTATGAACTTGGACTCAAGATCGGAAAAGAGGCAAAAAAGGGGCAAGTTTATACAATGGTAGGAGACCTTGGAGTGGGAAAAACTGTATTTACGCAGGGGATGGCTCATGGACTTGGGATAAAAGAACCTATCAGCAGTCCGACATTTACCATTGTGCAGGTATATGATGATGGCAGAATGCCATTTTATCATTTTGATGTGTATCGAATTGGTGATATCACAGAGATGGATGAGATTGGTTATGAAGACTATATTTATGGAGAAGGAGTCTCATTGATTGAGTGGGCAAATTTAATTGAAGAGATTCTACCGAAAGAACGGATCGAGATTCAGATTGAAAAAGATTTGGAACAAGGATTCGATTATAGAAAAATTACAATAGAAGAGAGGACGGCGTAGATATGCGGATATTGGCATTGGATAGTTCTGGCTTGGTTGCAACTGTCGCAATCGTGGAAGAAGAACAGATTTTGGCGGAGTATACAGTGAATTATAAAAAGACACATTCACAGACGTTACTTCCGATGTTGGATGAGATTGTCAAAATGACAGAGTTTGACCTGAACACATTGGATGCGATTGCAGTGGCAGGAGGACCTGGATCATTTACCGGACTTCGTATTGGTTCCGCAACTGCAAAAGGACTTGGTCTGGCATTGAACAAACCATTGATCCATATTCCGACAGTGGACGGATTGGCGTACAATTTATATGGAAATTCCGGGCTGATCTGCCCGATTATGGACGCAAGGCGAAATCAGGTATATACAGGATTATATCGTTTTCAAGGGGAACAGCTTGAAATTGTAGAAGAACAGATGGCAATTTCGCTGGAAGAATTAATAGGAAAATTAAATGCATATGGAGAAAAAGTGACATTTCTGGGGGATGGTGTTCCGGTTTATCAAACACAATTAAAAGAAGGACTTCAAACGGAATATCATTTTGCACCGGCACATAAAAACCGTCAAAGTGCGGCAGCAGTAGGAGCGCTCGCAATGCAATACTTAAAAGAAGGAAAGACGGAGACCGCAATGGAGCACCAGCCGGATTATCTGCGCCTGTCTCAGGCAGAAAGGGAGCGGGCAGAAAAAAATGCAAAGCTTTCGTAATATGAAAAAGCAGGATGCAGAGGCAGTTGCATTACTGGAAACATTGAATTTTTCAGATGCATGGAGCAGGCAAAGTCTTTTAGAGACGTATGAACAAAGACAGTCCTTTATCACAGTCGCAGAAGAAGATGGAAACATCATAGGGTACTGTATTATCTATTTTGTGATGGATGAAGGGGAAATTGCGCGAATTGCAGTGCACCCAAAAGAACAGCACAGAGGGGTAGGGCGGCAATTGCTGGACTACACTTGTGAGATCTGTCGAGAGAAAAAAATTCGGCGTTTGATGTTAGATGTGCGGGAAAGTAATATACCGGCGCGGAAATTTTATGAACACTATGGATTTACCAAAGATGGTGTCCGAAAAAACTTCTATGAAAAACCAGAAGAAGATGCCATTTTGATGAGTAGACAAATTGGATAGAGATTGACAGTTCAGGCAGCAGTTCCCACTAGAAATTACGATTTGCAATCGCTATAATAAAGACGTAGCAGACAGATGAAATGAGATTCGTTCACAGGAGGAATTTGTATGCGTCAGTATAACATTCAGGAGACAAAAGAAGTAACAAAAATTATTTGTAATAAATGTGGGAAAGAAATTGCTGTAGAAAACGGAATGGCAAAAGAAGATACGCTTTCTGTGCAGAAACGGTGGGGGTATTTTTCGGAAAAGGACAATGAAGTGCATGCGTTTGATTTGTGTGAGGCGTGCTATGACGAACTGATTTCGAATTTTCGAATTCCGATAGAAATAGAGTAGAGATAGGAGAATCAGATGTTAGATGTTTGTTTATTGGGAAGCGGTGGGATGATGCCGCTTCCATATCGGTGGCTTACGTCATTGATGACAAGATTTAATGGAAGCAGTCTTTTGATTGACTGTGGGGAGGGCACTCAGATTGCCATAAAAGAAAAGGGATGGAGTTTTAAACCAATCGATGTGATTTGTTTTACACATTATCACGGCGATCATATCAGCGGGCTTCCGGGGCTTTTGCTTACAATGGGAAATGCAGACCGGAAAGAGCCGTTGACCCTTATCGGGCCGAAAGGATTGGAACGGGTTGTGACAGCGCTGCGTGTCATCGCGCCAGAGCTTCCTTTTGAGATTAAATTTATAGAGATTACACAGCCGGAGCAGACATTCGAATTGAATGGCTACCGGCTAAAAGCATTTCGGGTGAATCATAATGTGGTGTGTTATGGGTATACGATAGAGATTGACAGAGCTGGAAAATTTGATTTGGAGAGAGCGCTTTCGCAGGAGATTCCAAAACAATATTGGAAACATTTGCAAAAAGGAGAGACAATCGAGTCAGATGGAAAAACATATACGCCTGAGATGGTGCTTGGAGCACCTAGAAAAGGCTTGAAATTGACTTATTGTACCGATACAAGACCGACAAATTCTATTCGAGAGAATGCGAAAGGATCGGATCTGTTTATCTGTGAAGGAATGTATGGAGAAAAAGAAAAAGCGGCAAAAGCTATAGAATATAAACATATGACTTTTTATGAGGCGGCAACACTTGCAAAAGAAGCGGAGGTGGAGGAGATGTGGCTGACACATTACAGCCCGTCTTTGACGAAACCGGAAGAATACATGGAAGATGTGAGAGCAATCTTCCCAAATGCAAAAGCAGGAAAGGATAGAATGTCTGTGGAATTGGCGTTTGAGGAAGAATAGTTGGCAAAGATAGGTAAAGAGGATGAAAATATGGTAGAACAAAAAGATGTTATGATATTAGCAATTGAAAGTTCATGTGATGAGACGGCGGCATCTGTTGTAAAAAATGGAAGAGAAGTCCTTTCAAATGTAATCTCTTCACAAATTGAACTGCACAAATTATACGGGGGAGTTGTCCCGGAAATTGCATCGCGTAAGCATATTGAAAAAATTAACCAGGTGATCGAGGAAGCATTATCAGAAGCAAAGGTGACTTTGGATGATATAGATGCGATTGGAGTAACCTATGGACCAGGGCTTGTGGGGGCTCTTCTTGTCGGTGTGGCAGAAGCGAAGGCGATCGCCTACGCAAAAAATCTTCCACTTGTGGGTGTGCACCATATAGAAGGACATATTTCAGCAAACTTCATTGAAAATAAAGAGTTAGAGCCACCGTTTGTCTGTTTTGTTGTGTCGGGCGGACATACACACCTTGTATGTGTGAAAGACTATGGGAAATATGAAATTATTGGACGTACGAGAGATGATGCGGCAGGAGAGGCGTTTGATAAAGTGGCACGTGCCATTGGACTTGGTTATCCTGGGGGGCCCAAGATTGATAAGTTGTCCAAAGAAGGGAATCCAGACGCAATTGTATTTCCAAAGGCTCACATCAATGATGCGCCATACGATTTTAGTTTCAGCGGAGTCAAGTCAGCGGTACTGAACTACATCAATGGATGCAAGATGAAAGGTGAGGACTATAATCGGGCGGATATTGCGGCATCTTTCCAAAAAGCAGTGACAGATGTATTGGTGGAAAATGCAATGCGGGCAGTGAAAGAATATGGTATCTCTAAGTTTGCAATTGCGGGGGGAGTTGCCTCTAACAGTACACTACGAGCTGCCATGAAAAAAGCATGCGAAGAGCGAAATGTAGAATTTTACTATCCTTCTCCGATATTTTGCACGGATAATGCGGCGATGATAGGTGTGGCTGCGTATTATGAATATTTAAATGGAACAAGACATGGCTGGGATTTGAATGCAGTTCCAAATTTAAAATTAGGAGAGCGTTAGTATGCAAAAGAAAAAATGTACGGCAATAGTTCTGGCGGCAGGGCAGGGACGTCGTATGGGAACAAAAACACAAAAACAATATTTAGAAATTATCGGCAAACCGGTACTGTGCTATTCTTTGGAAGTTTTTCAAGAATCAGAGATTATAGATGAGATTATTTTGGTGGTAGGAAAAGGGCAAGAAACATACTGCAAAAAAGAAATTGTTGAGAAATATCAGATTCAAAAGGTGAAGAAAATTGTAACCGGAGGAGAAGAGCGTTATCACTCCGTATGGAACGGACTGAAAGAAGTATCCAAAGATGGGTATGTATTTATACATGATGGAGCCAGACCATTTATTGATCAGGAGATGATCCGGCGTGTATATGAAGAAGTTGTGCAACATAAAGCATGTGTAGCAGGTATGCCAGTAAAAGATACGATTAAAATTGTAGATACATCAGAATTTGCGGAAGAGACACCAGACAGAAGCAGAGTATGGCTTGTACAGACTCCTCAGGCATTTGAGAACAACTTGATAAAAAATGCGTATGAAATATTGCTTGAGAAAGAAGAATATTCAGTGACAGATGATGCCATGGTGGTAGAAAAAATACTTGGTAAAAAAGTGAAATTAGTGCGCGGCTCTTATAGAAAATATTAAATACAACACCGGAAGACCTTGATATTGCTGGTAGTTTTTGACAAAAATAACAAAAAAATAAAAAGTTTAAAAAAGTGTTGACAGTACTCGCTTACTATGCTAGAATACATCTTGTCGTTAGCGAGTACGACAAACAAAAACAATAAAATATATGCAGAGGTATCGAAGTGGTCATAACGAGGCGGTCTTGAAAACCGTTTGTCCGAGAGGGCGCGTGGGTTCGAATCCCACCCTCTGCGTTTGAGAAAAACCACCAACCAAAATGATTCGGTGGTTTTCTTATGCCGAAGTTGGCTGGGAGAAGTACCCAAGTGGCTGAAGGGGCTCCCCTGGAAAGGGAGTAGATCGTTAATAGCGGTGCGAGGGTTCAAATCCCTCCTTCTCCGTTTGTTTTCTGGAAATGTGAAATGCTGATATAAAAACTTGAAAAAACTTGAAAAAAGTCGAAAAAATGTGTTGACAAACAAAAAGAAAACATGATATTATATCTGAGCACTTGATTGAGCGATAAAAACAGAAAAAATAAAAGTTCAAAAAAGTGAAAAAAGTTGTTGACAGGCGAAAAGAGATGTGGTAATCTAATATAGCTGTCGCAAGACAACAAAAACAAAGAACATTGATAATTAAACAACAGATGACAAGATAACCCTGAAAGATTCTTAAAAGAGAAAAATTCAGAACAGAC
>ENA-OQJN01000569-OQJN01000569.1-human-gut-metagenome-genome-assembly--contig:-NODE-569-length-14609-cov-2.972449_pt1 | contig 14609 bp, 16 predicted proteins | sample MGYA00242610_ERZ504777 | MGnify/ENA primary metagenome ERZ504777 (study PRJEB26092, sample SAMD00036350) | human gut metagenome | host: Homo sapiens | study: EMG produced TPA metagenomics assembly of... | reverse complement strand
AAATGTCATCATAATTTTTAATATTTAAAGTTAAACGAGAAAGGCCGGCTTTGTGAAGAGCTGGCCTTTTTGTTATGTCTTTTTCACTAGGTTGTCGTGAACTTGTAATACCGAAGGTGTTCTTTTGTATCATCTTAAACAAGGAAAAGATGATATTAAGAAAGTACTATCCGACTATTGTCCTCTCGGACATCCATCTGGGATCGGAACATTCCCGGACGGAGGAGGTCACCCATTTTCTCAAGCACGTAGATTGCGATCGATTGATTCTGAATGGTGATATCATCGATGGCTGGCAATTGAAGAAATCCGGTAAACGCTGGAAACAAAAGCATACCGATTTCTTTAAGGTATTGATGAAGATGATGGAGAAAAGGGGTACGGAGATTATCTATGTAGTGGGGAACCATGATGATTTTCTCGACAGCTTGGCTCCTTTTAAGTTCTCCAATATATCGATCGTAAAGGATTATTTGCTGAAGACGAGACAAGGAAAACGCTATTTCGTGACACATGGCGATATTTTCGATACGGTTACGACCCATATGCGTTGGCTTGCCATGCTTGGGGATGTGGGGTATACTTTTTTATTGTGGTTGAATAAGGTTTACAATCATCGTAGAGAGCGGCAAGGAAAACCTTATTTCTCTTTATCCCAAGAGGTGAAACACCGGGTGAAAAGTGCGGTCTCTTATATCTCGGAGTTTGAGAAAGAGTTGGTACGCTTAGCGGAGGCCAAGCATTTGGATGGGATTATTTGCGGCCATATTCACCAAGCGGCGAACGTATGGTATGGTAATGTGCATTATCTAAATTCCGGCGATTGGTGGAAAGCATGACCGCTCTCGTGGAGGATGAACAAGGAGAGTGGGATATTGTTACATATAATAATGTACAACTATATGCGGATGCCGTATGAAATCCTGTTTATCATACAAGGTGAGGGACGTGGGCACTTGACCCAAGCGTTATCCTTACGCCAGAAATTGATGGCCGAAGGACATGAGATCGTTGGTGTGTTGGTAGGAAAAAGTCCGGCCCGCCGTTTTGCCGGATTTCTTCTTGAATAAGATACAATCGCCGGTATATCCGTTTGAGAGTCCGAATTTTTTACCGACGGCTAAGATAAACAAGTGAGTTTGATGCGTAGCGTATTATATAATGTATTGCGTCTGCACAAATACATGGGAAGTATCCGTTATATCGACCGGATGATTCGGCAGACGGATGCGGATGTTGTCGTGAATTTCTACGAGCTGCTGACGGGGCTGACTTACTTACTTTTCCGTCCGAAAGCGACGATGGTATGTATCGCCCATCAATATCTATTCTTGCATCCGGACTTCGTTTCCCGAAGCAGAGCACATTGTCGTTGGCGTCGCTACGATTTTTTACGAGATTAACGGCGATAGGCTCCGTCAAAAAATTAGCCTTGTCTTTTCGGAAGATGCGTGAGGCGCCGTTGGGAGGAATAGTCGTGGTTCCTCCTTTATTAAGGCAAGAAGTCTTGGATGCGGTTCCCTCGAACGGCAGTTATTTGCATGGTTATTTGTTGAATAGCGGGTTTAGTGAGGAGATCCGTTCTTGGCATTCCCGTCATCCTTCGGTTCCGATGCATTTCTTTTGGGATAAGAAAGATCAGCGAGCCGAGGTGATAATAGACGATTGCCTTTCTTTCCATCAGCTGGATGATACGTTGTTTCTACGTTATATGTCGGGGGCGAAGGCTTATGCTACGACCGCCGGGTTCGAATCCGTATGTGAGGCGATGTATCTGAATAAACCTGTATTGATGGTTCCTACACATATTGAGCAAGCTTGCAATGCTTACGATGCCTCTTTGTCTGGCGCAGGCGTTGTCGCTGATTGTTTTGATCTGGATGCGTTATTATCCATTTCGGAAAGCCATGTGGAGAATCCGGTTTTCCGGCATTGGGTGAAACAGGCGGATTGGCTTATTCTTCGTGAGTTCCGTGAGGATTTGTTGCGTGAGGAACATCCGGTAACGAGCCTAGGGAGGATTACGACAAATTGGGTGGCGCGTCTGGGGAGATTCCTGCCTATCTAGGAACTTATAGCAGTGTCATGCTGGAGAAGTAGGTGTGCCACGCTGATGGAACGGGTGTGTCACGCTGATGGAACGGGTGTGCCACGCCGATGGCACGGGTGTGCCATCAGCGTGGCACTGAAGTCTTATTTATTCAACGCTTGCTCGATATCGGCGATGATATCATCGGCGTTCTCGATACCTACAGAGAAGCGGATTAAGTCCGGAGCTACGCCAGCCTCTATCAATTGCTCATCGCTCAACTGGCGGTGCGTATGACTGGCCGGGTGAAGCACGCAAGTACGGGCATCCGCTACGTGAGTTACGATAGCGGCGAGTTTCAAGCTATCCATAAACTTGATCGCCACCTCACGTCCACCTTTCAATCCGAAGGATAATACGCCGCAAGAGCCATTCGGTAGATACTTCTTGGCGAGTTCATGGTACGGATTGCCTTCCAATTCAGGATAATGAACCCAAGCTACCTTATCACATTTCTGTAGCCACTGCGCTACCGCCAAGGCGTTTTTGCAATGCTGCGGTACACGAAGATGCAAGGTCTCCAATCCCAGATTCAATAGGAATGCGTTTTGCGGGGATTGGATCGCTCCAAGGTCACGCATCAGTTGGCTAGTCGCTTTCGTGATGAACGCTAATTTCCCGAATGCCTTGGTATAGGTCAATCCGTGGTAAGAAGGGTCCGGTTGGCAAAGTCCCGGGAACTTCTCGGCATGCGCTTCCCAATCGAAATTGCCGCTGTCCACGATACAACCGCCTACGCTCGTGGCATGGCCGTCCATATATTTGGTCGTGGAGTGCGTGACGATGTCCGCTCCCCATTCGAACGGACGGCAATTGATCGGCGTGGCGAACGTATTATCGACGATCAAGGGTACGCCATGATTATGGGCGATGCGGGCGAACTTCTCCACGTCCAATACCATAACGCCCGGATTGGAGATCATCTCGCCGAACATCGCTTTCGTGTTCGGGCGGAACGCCTTGGAGATCTCTTCCTCGCTCGCGTCTTGATCTACGAACGTGCATTCGATTCCCAGCTTCTTCAAGGTGACGGCCAGTAGATTATAAGTACCTCCATAAATGCTGGTAGCGCTTACGATATGGTCGCCAGCCTCGCAAATATTGAAGAAAGCGAAAAAGCTAGCGGCCTGCCCGGATGAGGTCAGCATGGCGGCCACGCCACCTTCCAACGCCGCGATCTTGGCGGCTACAGCCTCGTTTGTCGGGTTTTGAAGGCGGGTATAGAAATAGCCGCTTTCCTCCAAATCGAACAATTTAGCCATCTGCTCGCTCGTCTCATACTTGAATGTCGTGCTTTGATAGATCGGGAGGACACGGGGTTCTCCTTTCTTGGGTTGCCAACCGGCCTGTACGCACAGGGTTTCCGGTTTGAATTTGTTATCCATATAGGTTGTTTTTTAATTGAATGTCATTTTAATCGCGAATGTACGGAAAATCGGTAAGAATTGTTCCGCTTACAAGATCTTCTTCTGTAAGATACTGAACCAGATGAAAGCGACGATACCTTTTAGCATGCTGGAAAGGCTGATCGCCCACCAAACACCCGTAATACCCAGTCCCGCTGCCGCCAGCCCGATGGCCAAAGGTATGCGTAAGGTGTTACACGAGATGCTGATGATCGCCGGTGGAACTGTTCGGCCGGTACCGTAGAACATGCCTTGCGTGGTAATTTCCAACATCATGAGGATCATCGAATAGCCATCGATCCGGAGGAATATGCCGCCAGCCTCGTAAGCGGCTTGCTCCGGCACGATCAGTGAGAAGACCTCGCTACCGTAAAAGACGAATAGCAAGGTACAGAGCACGCCGATGATCGAAGTCATTTTAAGCGTCGTATGATAAGCGGTCAGGATACGTTCTTTCTTGTGTGCGGCGTAGTTCTGGGCGGTGAAAGCGGAGAGGGCCGTACTGAAGCCTTGTGAGGTGTTCCATGCGATCGCCTCCATTTGTCCACCTGCCGTAAGCGTCATCAAACCGATATGCCCTCCGTAGGTGGAAGCTGTACGAGCCATAAAAAGATTGATGATCGCGAAGAATGTATTTAATAACGCTACCGGCAGGCCCAATTGGAAGATCCGCTTGGTGTAGCGTTCCTTTAAACGGACAAAGAAAGGGAATCCACCGAACAATTTATTGCGGCATTTTAGCTGATAGACGAATAGTCCGCAAACCACCGCTTGGGAGATCCACGTAGCCCAAGCCGCACCTGCCGTACCCAAATGGAAGCCGAGTATAAATAAAGGATCTAGCACCATATTCAGTAAAAGACCTGTTCCGCTGATATAAAATGGAATCTTACTCAATCCCGAGGCATTATGAATCCCGGTAAACGCCGCCGAGAGGAAGATAAATGGGAATGCGGAAGCGACGATTCTCAAATATTCCACGGCGTTCAACGCAATCGGTTCCTCCAGTTTGTAGAAGCCGATAATCGGACGAGCGAGGACGAATAGCAAGAATCCCCAGCAAAGCGAGAGGATCAAGGCGATCGTTAGGTTATGGGAAGCGAATCCTCGGGCATCTTCCACGTTTTGCGCCCCGATACTTTGCCCGACACTCACCTCCGAGCCTACTTTATTCAAGTAAGAGATCGAGTTCGTCATCCAAGTAAGGATACCAACGGCGCCGATAGCGGCTACGGCCTCGCTTCCCAATCGGCCTACCCAAGCCATGTCGGTGATGCTATAGGCCATTTGGATAAATGAGGTACCCATGATCGGCATCGCCAGATTGAATAGTTGCCGGGAGATGACCCCTTCGGTCAGATTTTTTGTTCCTTGCATGATCGTTTGTTTAAATGTGCGCGAAAGTAGAAATAATTTTGCTACCTTTAGCGACGTTAATCTTAAAGAATAGTATGATGATAACGAGACGGAATTTTTTGAAAGCGGGTGCCGCTGTGGCTGCGCTGAGTGTAGTACCGAACGGCTTTGCCTCTATCTTGGCTAAGAAAGAGAAAGCGATAGGTGTACAGTTGTATAGTGTCCGGGACGACTTGAAGACGGATTTTGACGGTACGATGAAGGCTTTGGTGGATATCGGTTATAAACGGATGGAAGCCGCCGGTTACCGGGATGGCAAATTCTACGGGAAATCCCCCGGCCGAGATGAAGAAATATCTGGCGGATCTGGGTGCCCGTATGGTAGGTTCCCATACCGGAAGCGGTTTGCTGGCGGAGGGTGATACCAAGGGATGGGACTTCTGGAAAAAGAATGCCGCCGATACGGCAGAGGTAGGCTGTAAATGGATTGTTCAGGCGGGTTATCCCTCCAAAGATATCAAGAGCCTTTCGGACGTGAAGCGTTTAGCGGATCAATTTAATAAATGTGGTGAGATCGCGAAGGCGAACGGGTTGCGTTTCGCTTTCCATAACCATGTGGATGAATTCCATGAGCTGGAAGGGAAGATCCCGTTCGACGTGATGATCGAGAATACGGACAAAGGGCTGGTTACTTTCCAGATCGATACGGCTCAATTAGTGTATGGCGGTTTTAAATGTCATGATTACGTGAACCGTTATCCCGGTCGTTTCGCCAACTGGCACTTGAAAGACGCGAACGCGGATGGAAAGGGCAGCACAGAGATGGGCGCCGGAATCGTAGACTTCAAATCCTTATTCGCTGTGGCGGAGAAAGCCGGATTAGAGGATTACTTCATTGAGCAAGAGCGTTATAATATGACACCGTTGCAAGCGATGAAACATGATTATGACTTCTTGATGAATGCTTCTTATGTGAAGTGGTAAACGGGAGTATAGGCGTAGCCTTATGCCTGTATCGGTGTAAGGCTGCGCCTATATCAGTGTGAGGCTATGCCGATACTGGCGCAAGGCAACGCCAGTATTGGTGTTTTTTATCGGATAAACAGGAGTTCCCTATACTTCGGCAACGGCCACATCTGGTTGTCCACCATCAGTTCCAGATCATCGATATGGTCACGGATCTCATCCAAATAAGGGGCTACCGAGTCGTGGTAAGCGATCGCCTTTTCCCGCATATCGGTCAAGCGGTTCGCTTTCTTGCGGGCCTCTACCATCTCATCCACTTTCTTGGTCACGGCACAGATATGCCCGGCTATCTTACGAACCAAGCGACGGGGCTCTTCCGACATATCGCGGAATTCCGGGTCATCGCCGAATGTCTCTTTCAACTTCGCTATATTATCCAGCAATACGCTCTGGTAGCGAACGGCTACCGGGATGATATGGTTCAAGGATAAATCCCCTAATACCCGAGCCTCGATCTGTACCTTTTTGATATAGACTTCCCATTTTACCTCATTACGCGCTTCCAATTCTTTCTGGGTAAGTACGCCGGTAGACGTGAACATCTCGATCGACTCCGGTTTAAGATAAGCGTCATATTGCAAGGGAACACTATTTTGGCAATCCAGACCTCGCTTGGCGGCTTCCTCTTTCCATTCGTCCGAATAACCGTTTCCATCGAAGCGGATCGGCTTAGATTCCTTGATATAGGCTTTCAGCACCTTGAAGATCGCTACTTCCTTGCTTTTTCCTTCCGCTTGCAAAGCCTCTACGTCCTTCTTGAATTGTTGCAATTGATAGGCTACGGCGGAGTTCAACGCTAACATGGCTGATCCGCAGTTCACGGAAGAACCCGGGGCACGGAACTCAAAACGGTTTCCGGTGAAAGCGAAAGGAGAGGTACGGTTACGATCCGTATTGTCCAACAGCAGTTCGGGGATCTGCCCGAAGCCAAGATGCAAACCCTTTTTATCGTCTACCTCGATAGCGTCCTCGATAGAGCTATTCTCAAACTTATCCAAGATCTCGCTGATTTGCGTTCCGAGGAAAGTGGAGATGATAGCGGGAGGTGCCTCGTTCGCACCTAGGCGGTGTGCGTTCGTGGCGGAAGCGATACTCGCTTTTAATAAAGCGTTGTATTTATAAACGGCCATGATAGTGTTCACCACGAAGGTGATGAAGCGTAGGTTGTCCTCACGGTCTTTACCCGGAGAGAATAAGTTTACCCCCTTGTCTGTTCCCATAGACCAGTTACAGTGTTTACCGGAACCGTTTACCCCGTTAAATGGCTTCTCGTGCAATAATACACGGAAATTATGACGGCGGGAGACACGTTTCATGACCGACATCAATAATTGGTTATGGTCGTTGGCTAGGTTACATTCCTCGTAAATAGGAGCTAGCTCGAACTGGTTGGGGGCTACCTCGTTATGGCGGGTCTTTACCGGGATACCTAGTTTATAGCATTCGGTTTCCAAGTCTTTCATGAATTCTTGTACACGAGAGGGGGATAGCGCCAAAATAATGGTCGTCTAATTGTTGGTTCTTTGCGCTCTCATGTCCGAGCAAGGTACGCTCGGTGAGTGAGAGGTCCGGACGGGCGGAATACAAGTCCTCGTCAACAAGGAAATATTCCTGTTCCCAACCTAGGTAAGTAATTATCTTATTGACATCCTCATCGAAATATCTATATACGTCCTTGGCGGCTTCTCCCAATACTTCGATAGAGCGGATCAGCGGGGTCTTATAATCCAGTGCTTCACCGGTATAAGCGATAAATACGGTTGGGATACAAAGTGTGTCATCTACGATAAAAGCGGGAGAGGAGGGGTCCCAAGCGGAGTAGCCGCGGGCCTCGAAGGTATTACGAAGTCCACCGTTCGGGAAACTGGAAGCGTCCGGTTCTTGCTGGACAAGCAATTTGCCGCTGAACTCCTCGATCATGCCACCGTTACCATCGTGTTCCACGAAAGCGTCGTGCTTCTCGGCGGTGCCATCGGTAAGCGGTTGAAACCAGTGGGTGTAATGAGTGACTCCTTTTTCCAGTGCCCACATACGCATGCCGGCTGCCACATGATTGGCGATTTCCCGGTCGATAGGTGTGCCATTGTCAATGGCGTGGGTCAAGGCTTTGTACGTTTCCTTGGAGAGATATTTCTGCATTGCCTTCCGGTTGAAGACATTCTCGCCATAGTACTCAGATACTTTGTGTTCGGGAGTAACGGCTTCCACGGCCTTTCGGTTGGATGCCTTCTCCACAGCATTAAAGCGTGAGATTGACATTGTTGAATTGTTTTATGTTTTTACGACGCAAAAATACAAAACAGTTGACAATTGACAGTCAATGATTGACAATTATTTAGTTTTCTCTATTAAATTGTCGATTTACTTCTCTAACTGTCAAATGCCAACTACTAACGGTCAACTATTAAAACAAACTCCAAGCCACCGTCAATCCCGCCATCACGATCGCTACCATGCTCATCAACTTGATAAGGATATTCAAACTCGGGCCGGAAGTGTCTTTGAACGGATCGCCAACCGTATCGCCGACAACGGTTGCCTTATGCGCCTCGCTACCCTTGCCGCCGTGGTTTCCTTCCTCGATGAATTTCTTTGCGTTATCCCATGCTCCTCCGGCGTTCGCCATGAATACGGCTAATACGAAGCCCGTGCTTAATCCACCGATCAATAGTCCGACAACGCCTGTCACACCAAATATGAGTCCCGTTAAGATGGGGGCGATAATAGCTAAAACGGAGGGAAGTACCATTTCGTGTTGCGCTCCCTTCGTCGAGATCTCAACGCAACGGGCATAATCCGGTTGTGCCTCTCCAGTCAGAATACCCTTGATTTCCTTGAACTGACGGCGAACTTCCTCCACCATGTGCCCGGCCGCACGTCCTACAGCGTTCATCGTAAGGCCACAGAACATGAATGCCATCATGGAACCTAGGAACATTCCGGCTAAAACCTTAGGATTCATTAAGGTAACATCATAATATACCATAAAGTCCGAGAATGAGGCTTTAGATATTTCGATACTCCTGCCATCGGTAAAGTTCAGGACGGTCTCTCCTAAACGGAGCAAACCGATCTTGATCTCTTCTACATAAGAGGCCAACAGAGCCAAGCCGGTTAACGCAGCGGAACCGATAGCGAAACCTTTACCTGTAGCGGCAGTCGTATTTCCTAATGAATCCAATGCGTCTGTACGCTTGCGGACTTCTTTCCCTAGGTTACACATCTCGGCGTTGCCTCCGGCATTATCCGCTATGGGACCGTAAGCGTCTGTAGCCAACGTAATACCTAAGGTCGATAGCATACCTACGGCAGCTATACCGATTCCGTATAATCCCATGCCCACGTTCGTGAAGTCGAATCCGGAGGCGAACAAGAAGGAACAAATAATACCGACCACGACGGCAAGTACCGGGATGGCCGTAGAGAGCATCCCTAGTCCGAGACCGGAGATAATAACCGTTGCCGGGCCTGTCAGCCCCGATTCGGAAACCAGCCGGGTCGGCTTATAGGACTGGGAGGTATAATACTCCGTCGCTTGCCCGATCACGATTCCGACTAGCAGACCTACGATCACGGAACAACCGATCCAGAACCAATTCTCCATGCCTAATACATAAAGAATCCCGAACGTGGAGATAGCGATCAATACGGAACTCAAGTTCGTTCCTATGGCTAAGGCTTTCAGTAGTTGCTTGATCGTCGCGTTCTCATTCGTACGGACGGCGAAAATACCAATAATAGATAAAATGATACCGACAGCGGCGATAAGCATTGGGGCGACAACCGCCTTATATTGTAATTCTACGCTTCCGGAAGAAACGAATGCGGCGGCTCCCAATGCGGCGGTCGCTAGGATGGAACCGCAATAAGATTCATATAGGTCGGCTCCCCATACCGGCGACGTCACCTACATTGTCGCCTACGTTATCGGCGATTGTCGCCGGGTTACGAGGATCGTCCTCCGGGATCCCAGCCTCAACTTTACCTACTAAATCCGCTCCGACATCGGCGGCTTTCGTATAGATTCCTCCTCCCACACGTGCGAACAAGGCTTGCGTGGAGGCACCCATTCCGAATGTAAGCATGGTTGTCGTGATAATGGTGAGTTTATGGGTCGGGTCCAAAGCCTCGTCTGGGATGAAAGCATTTAACAGGATATACCAGAATGAGATATCCAGCAATCCAAGCCCAACGACTACTAAGCCCATGACCGCCCCGCTTCGGAAAGCCACTTGTAAACCTTTATTCAAGGAAGTGCGGGCTGCGTTCGCTGTACGGGGCCGAGGCATAAGTCGCTGTTTTCATGCCTAAGAAACCCGCTAATCCTGAAAAGAAACCTCCTGTCAGGAAGGCGATCGGAACCCATTCGTTTTGAACATGGAAGCCATAGGCCATAATAGAGAATAAGATTACTAGGACAACGAAAACCGAGGCGACTACTTTGTATTGCTGTTTCAGATACGACATCGCCCCTTCACGCACAAAGGAGGCGATCTTTTTCATCAACTCAGTTCCTTCACTCTCTTTCATCATTTGCCTGAAGAAGAACCAGGCGAATGCTAGCGCTAGGACAGACGCTAACGGGATAATCCAGAAAATACTCGTAATCATAACATGGTAGATTTAATGTTATACTTAAGAAAACAATGTGACAACACCTTTGCTTTCCGTGTAAATGTAGCAAAAATAAAAGAGGATGGAAACTTTTTCCCTAATAATAATGTTTCTAATTAAAAAAACAGCATATTTGTTACCAGATTAAGAGACAAGAAATAAATGGCAGAAGAGACAAACCATAAACCCTATAGGTTGGGCTTGGCGCTTAGCGGAGGCGGAGCGAAAGGTTTTGCGCATATCGGCGTATTTCGAATGATGGAAGAATGTGCGCTAAGACCGGATATTATAGTCGGTACCAGTGCGGGAGCTTTAATGGGCGCTTTGTTTGCTGATGGTTATTCGGCGGCGGAGATCCAAGAGCTTTTTACCGGACGTGAGTTCTCGGAATTCGCCCAGTTGCAGATTCCTAAGGCGGGTTTGTTCGATAGTAAGCGCTTTCGTTATTTCTTGAGGCGACACTTGCGGACCAAGAACATCGAGGACTTGCAAATTCCTCTGGTGGTTGTCGCGACTGATTTGGATAATGGCGAAAGCCATGAATTTAGGAGTGGTCCTATTGTTGAGGCGGTGACAGCTTCTTGTAGTATCCCGATTATTTTCAGTCCTGTAGTCATCAATGGCGTTCATTATGTGGATGGAGGATTATTTCACAACTTTCCGGTCTCCATCATCCGTGAGGAATGTGAGCGTATTATCGGGGTGAACGTAAGCCCGTTGATCCCGCAAAAATATAAGCAGACCATATTCCATATCGCCGAGCGCTCTTATCATTATATGTTCCGGGCAAATACGCTGGAGGATCGAGAGATGTGTGATGTCTTAATAGAAGCGGAGGAGTTTGGCTTATATAAGACATTCGATCTTGAGAATGTAGACGTGATTTGTAATATTGGCTATTCCGCCGCTGCCCGTTGCTTTGAGAAAGTGTTGGATGAGAATAAATATGAAACCTTGGTGAAAGCGATCGCGGCAAGAAAGAAAGGCCTGATGCTGTGACAAATCGTCTGTCTGGACAAAGCGCTTTCCCACAAAAACTTTATATATAGATGAACGCAATGGAACAAAAAACAAGATGGTAATTTATCAGGTATTCCCGCGTTGGTTTGGGAATCTGCGACCATCTCCTGTAATGAATGGTAGTTTAGCCGAGAATGGAGTGGGTAAGTTTTCGGCTTTTACTCCTTTGGCTTTATCCAAAATCAAAGAACTAGGTGTTACTCATGTATGGTATACAGGGGTGATAGAGCACGCTACAAAAACCGATTACACCATGTTTGGCATCCGGAAAGACCATTCTGCCGTAGTAAAAGGTAAGGCCGGATCTCCATATGCTATAAAAGATTACTATGATATAGATCCGGATTTGGCGGATAATATCCAGAACCGTATGAGTGAGTTCGAGGATTTGGTGAAACGTACGCATGAGGCTGGGATGAAGGTTATTATCGATTTTGTACCCAACCATGTAGCACGTCAATATTTCTCGGACGCACGGGAACCTTTCGTGGAGGACTTAGGTCAAACGGATAATGTGTCCAAGGCTTTTGATGTGAATAATAACTTTTATTATCTTCCGGGGCAGACCTTGACGCTTCGTTTTGATCCGCAGCGTGAGGAGGATTTTGCCTATAGTGAGTTCCCGGCGAAGGTGACCGGTAACAATCATTTCGATGCCTATCCAAGCCAGAACGATTGGTATGAGACGGTGAAGCTGAACTACGGCGTGGATTATATGCACGGTGGTGCTTGCCATTTCAATACCATTCCCAATACGTGGGAGAAAATGTTGGAGATCTTGTTGTTCTGGGCTGATAAGGGAGTGGATGGTTTTCGTTGTGATATGGCGGAGATGGTCCCGGTCGAGTTTTGGAACTGGGTGATTCCTCAGGTGAAGAAGGTGCGTGATGTGATCTTTATAGCGGAGGTGTATAATCCGGATGAGTATAGGAATTATATTTATACGGGACACTTTGATTATTTGTATGACAAGGTTGGTCTTTATGATACGGTTCGTGCGGTGATGTGCGGACAGGCTCCGGCTAGTAATATATCGCATTGTTGGCAATCGTTGGAGGGTATCCAGAAAAATATGTTGAATTTCTTGGAGAATCACGATGAACAGCGTGTCGCTTCTGATTTCTTTGCGGGGGATGCTCGTCCGGGTATTCCGGGCATGATTGTCTCCGCTGCCATGAATACGAATCCGGTTATGATCTATAGCGGTCAGGAACTTGGCGAAAGAGGAATGGACGCTGAAGGTTTCAGTGGACGTGATGGCCGTACGACCATCTTCGATTATTGGAGCGTCGAGAGTTTGCGGAACTGGAATAATAATGGACTCTTTGACGGGGCTAAATTAACGCCGGCAGAACGCTCGTTGCGTGAGATGTACGCTAAGTTATTGAATGTGGTACGATCCGAGCCGGTTATTGTCGAGGGAGCGTTTTATGATTTGATGTACGCGAACTCCGGTAATCCTTATTTCAATCCGAACCGTCAGTATGCGTTCTTGCGCAAATGGAAGAACGAGGTACTTCTGGTGGTCGTGAATTTCGACCGTGCCGACCAATGTGTATGGGTAAATATCCCGGTCGAGGCATTCAAGGCTCTTGATTTTGAGGATAACAAACCGGCTGAATTGACCGACTTGTTAACCGGGGAAACGACTATCAGTACGCTAACAGACGCTTATCCTTATCAAGTGAAACTCCCGGCTTATTCCGGCAAAATGCTAAAGTTCTCTTTTCTCCATAAGTAAGAGCTTTCTTGAAAAGTTTAGGAGTGCTGTATAGATAATTCATTGGTGGAGTTAGGTGGTTGATACGGGACAGCTAGCTTCATCGGGCAAGTAACTTAAGTGAAATGGCAAAGTAACTTAACATACTTGCCCGATGAAGCTAGGTGACTTTTTCCTTTGATTTAAATGAAAAGAAGGGAAGCCATATAATAAATGCCAGCTGCTAAAAGCCCACTTACCGGGATCGTAAGAACCCATGCGGTCATCAAGCTTTGAGTTACTCCCCAACGAACGGCTGAAAGACGTTTGGTCGCACCAACTCCGATAATAGCCCCTGTAATTGTATGCGTGGTACTGACTGGGATCTTCAGAAACTCCGTAAGGTACAAAGTGAAGGCACCGGCTGTCTCAGCGATAACCCCTTCCAAGGGGGTTACCTTCGTGATTTTAGTACCCATTGTCTTTACTATTTTCCAGCCACCGGACATGGTTCCAAGTGAGATAGCGGTGAAACAAGAGAACGCTACCCAGTCGGGTAAATCGGAAATACTATTTATCCCCATTCCCAATCCCTCGGAGTGGGCTGCGATTAGGGCCGCGGCGATAATACCCATCACTTTTTGGGAATCATTCAATCCATGCCCGATACTGAATAAGGCGGAAGATACGAGTTGGAGTTTCTTGAACCATACCTCTGCCGTATGAGGGTGCACTCTTTTGCACATATGAAGCACTAATAAGGTAAACCCGAAAGCGACAATCATGCCTATGAAGGGAGCAAGGAAAATGAAAGCCGCTATTTTTAGGATAATGTTCAATTGGATCGCTTCAAAGCCGTGTGCCATGATAGCCGCTCCGGCGAATCCTCCGATAAGGGTGTGGGAAGAAGAGGAAGGAATGCCTTTCCACCAAGTGAACAGGTTCCATGCGATAGCGGCGATTACCCCGGACAGGATAATCGGTAATGTGATATACTGCTCTACTACGGTTTTTGATACGGTATTGGCGATACCGAATCCCCCGATTATATACTTAGCGATGAAAAATGCGACGAAATTAAAGAATGCTGCCCATATTACAGCCTGAAAAGGGGTAAGGACCTTGGTCGATACAATGGTCGCTATCGAATTTGCCGCATCATGAAAGCCATTGATATAATCGAATATCAGAGACAGAATGATGATAATCACTAATAATTCCATAATATAGCCCTGTTTTATGCGTACTTTACGATCAAGTTCCTTAATATTTTACCGACATGTTCGGCGGCATCCGTTGTCTTTTCCAACTCATGCATGATTTCTTTGATTTTGATAAGCTCTATACTATCTTTTTCTTCCTCGAAAAGCTTCGTGATAAAAAGCTCATATACGTCGTC
>ENA-OQJN01000566-OQJN01000566.1-human-gut-metagenome-genome-assembly--contig:-NODE-566-length-14670-cov-3.741938_pt1 | contig 14670 bp, 11 predicted proteins | sample MGYA00242610_ERZ504777 | MGnify/ENA primary metagenome ERZ504777 (study PRJEB26092, sample SAMD00036350) | human gut metagenome | host: Homo sapiens | study: EMG produced TPA metagenomics assembly of... | reverse complement strand
CAATTTTGAAGCAAGAAATGTATTATGGAAAAACATTTCATAGCTACAAGGAATTAGAAACAGCACTTACTCAATATATACTCTATTACAATGAAAAACGAATAAAAGAGAAGTTGAATTGGCTAAGTCCGGTAAAGTATCGCTTAAAGAATACAGTAGCATAAAAAATTCCGAGAAACCTATTCAGGCTTCTCGGAAATAAAAGTCTAACTTTTTGGGGTCACTACATACATCTGTCGTCAGGCTACTCTTTTTTTGGAAGTACAAAGTTTAAAGGTATAGGAGATTAACACTTCATGCCGGAACCCTTGCGGGCATAGAACCAATAGGTGATGACTATGGTCACGGCGATGAAGGCTAAAATTATATAGAACGCAGGCATTACCGATTCATAAGTGCTGTAGGCCCAACCGAAAACTTTCGGAATGAAGAAGGCCCCGTAAGCGCCCATGGCTGCGGTAAACCCCGTTACTAACGAAGATTGCATGCCGTCCGTAAAAATGTACGGAATCATGCGGAAGGATGCGCCCGTTTCAAAGCCTGTCATGAAGAACAAGAACAGGAAGGCGGCAAAGAAAAGTAAGAAGTTATGGCTGTTAATACCAATCATGATAACGATAGCGGCAAAGAACATGCCAATTAAGGAAAGCATGGTAATTTTGGTGCCGCTATTGATTTTATCGGCCAACCAACCGCCTACGGGACGAATGCCGGCGCCGATGAACGGGCCAAGAAACGCACCGTAAGCGAACGGAATTTCAGGAAATTCTTTATTTACCAAGAGGCTCAAAGCGACGGAGAAACCGATGAAGGAACCGAAGCCGCAGGTATAAATCCAGGTCATGAGCCAGGTGTGTTTATTGGTGAAAATACTCATCATGGAAGCGGGACTCTGTTTTGGTAATGGCAAGTTGTCCATGTATTTTACGATGAGACCCAAGGTGATGAGAATTTGAATAATACCCACATAGCAGGTATTTTGTAAGAAGATAATAGTGCCATCGTTCAAGGTTTGCGGCGACCCTACGAGTGGGGCAAAAACGGTCATGCCCATAACAATCGGCGCCATCAAGAAGATAATGGAAACGCCCAAGTTACCGATACCGGCGTTAATTCCGAGGGCTGTGCCTCGTTTTGAACGTGGGAAAAAGTGACCGATGTTGGCCATGGACGAGGAGAAGTTGGCACCTGCAATACCGAGTAAGGCCACATAGATGAAAAATGTTTCATACGAGGTTGTCGGATCTTGTAATGCCTCGGCGAGCCCCCAAAGCGGAATTAAGAGGAAGGCTGTTGCGACGAATGTCCAGTTACGCCCACCCAGAATGCCCGGCATATAGGTATAAATGAGTCGGCCCGTAGCGCCTACGAGACCCGGCATGGCTGCCAAGGTGAAGAGCTGCTCATCGGTAAAATGAAAGCCGATGGCATTAAGCTTTACGGCAATCGTTGACCATAATGTCCATACACAGAAGGAAAGGGTCAAAGCGATTGTAGAAACGATTAAGTTTTGATTCGCGATTTTTTTACCATATTGATTCCAAAACTGTTCGTTGTCCGGATTCCATTGTGCCAGGATTTCGCGGCGACTAAGTTTTGGGGCGGCAGTTGTTGCTGCCATGCTTACACTCCTTTGTTACAGTAATGTGAAAATCAGTCGGTATCTACTCGCTCGATATAGATAACGGCTATTATCAACATGACAATTTTGGCTTTATATAAGGCTGTAGCAAGTTGATTTATTTCAGGATACAGTCATGGTCATAAAGCGTGTCTAATTGGAGTATAGGAAAAATATTCGATTTTGTATGTGACAAATATCACTGAAAAGTAAGATTCTGTGAAAAAGGATGTTTTTTAAAAAACTCAAATCAAATTAATCATGTCTTTGTAAGGTGGAATTCAAGATGAAAAATTGTGCAATTTGTAGAATACTTGCATTTAAGCCTATATGTGGCACTAAATATATAACTTTAGATATATAGTGTGCTATAATAGAATAGATAATGCTTTAGGGAAAGGGCGTTTTAACGATAGATTATAACTGAGGTGCTACGTATGAAGTATACGTTTGATATGGTAAAAGACTTGCGCGCGTTTCGCGATATTGATGAAGCGGATTTCAAAACACTGTTGCAAACGGTGGGCGCTTTTACGAAGAAAATTAAAAAAGGCGGTTATATTACGCTGGCCGATGAAGAGGTGCCTTGTGTGAGCGTGATTCTGAAAGGCACGGTTCACATGATGAGTGAAGATATTTGGGGTAATCGGTCGATTTTGGTGTTTATGAATCGCGGCGATTTGTTCGGTGAATCCTTTGCGTGCAGTTCGAATCAGGTCTCGCTGGTTAATTTTTATGCCGCTTCCGATGTGACCGCTTTGTATATTCCGTTCGATAAATTATTATCCTTGTCGGCTAATGATTTGGGGGCGTATCGTCAATTGGTACAGAATATTATGACTCTTGTGGCCGATAAGAATGTGCGAATTTTGCAAAAGCTGGAAATCGTGTCTAAGCGTAACTTACGCGATAAGCTGATGGCTTATTTTTCTTATATGGCCAAGGTTTGGGGCAGCATGGAATTTGATGTACCCCTAGGGCGTGTAGCGCTCAGCGAGTATCTCTGTGTGGACCGCAGTGCGTTGACCAGGGAATTATCGCGTATGCAGGATGACGGTTTAATTGAATTTGAAAAAATCATTTTAAAATTTTGGCGCCGGCCGATTCATTGACTTAAAGGTTTAGACTCTATACGTATAAATTGAAAATCGATTAGTATTACGAAATTAAAATAGTGTAATACTCAGACTAGCGTTAAAGACAAGAGAGCGAACGAATAATTCGTCGCTCTCTTGTCGTTTTTGGAAGAAAATAAAGGGAAAGTCATACTATATATGAAGGGGTCAGCGTTATTTTTTAGCCAAGACATACACCATATCAATAAGTGGCAAGATTAAAGCTATTAAAGCAATTTCGTTATGATGCGGAATCCCCGTGAGTGGTATAAACATGCCAATTAAAGTCAGTCCGCCCCACACGATTGGACGGGTCCAAGTGCGACCTTGATTTGCTTCTGGCATAATAGTAGCAGTAGCAATGGGCGTTTTAGTCCAGCTGTTCCACTTCCTCCACCGTTGGAACGTCAATAAAGCACCGAATAAGGAAGCCACACTTAAGATAACCATCCAGATAGCCCATACGATTTTAAGAGCTATCGTATTATGATTGTGAATGTGCAAGTTAATAAGCGTAGTTAAACCGGTAAAATACCATGGAATCGGCTGCGAATAGAAATGATCTTTTTGTGCGTTTTCACAAATATTGGCATATACCGGCTGACCTAAGAATAAAGCCGGATCATCGTCATTTTCACGACCAAGGTAGAATGTATAATGACCACCATTGAAGCGGGATGGATAATCCATGGAGATTAACAGTTGCCCCGGGAAGCGGGACTGAACTTTTGCGATGGCTTCCGATGGCGTTAAGATATCGGATTTTTCGGTACTTAATTCGATTTTGGCATTGGCAGCAACTTCTTTATTGTAGTTGTCGTTTAAGATGAAGAACGTAGCGACACCGGTACCGGTAATGCTGAGGAGAAACCCGAAAATGGCCGTTAACATCATTAGTTCACGATGCAAATTACTGATGCGATTGCGTATAGATTCTTTGAACATTCTAGGAGCAATAGCCGCATTGTTATTTTCAATTGCTAAGCTACAGGTAGAGCCGGTAGCAGATGTTACGATAGGTTGACTTTTCAATCTGGCTCTACGTAGGCGAGCTGCTTTTGAAAACGGCCCATATAGGAAAGCGCCGCTTACAACAGCAATACCGCAAATAAAGGAAATAATGCCAATGAGATATAAGCCAAGGCGGTTTAAGGCGAGACGTGTATGCAATTCGTGGATAATATGCATGGTCGTACGAAGCGGTGTGGCCGTAACCTTGCCGCTTTGCGGAGCCGTGAGCTGCTGGCTGTGCGGATTATAAATAATATAATCGCCACCCATCCCCATACGGGCACGCGGTTCGTGAGTATTGTTTTTGTCAATAATACGATATCTCAATAAATGCGAGCCCATCGCCGGCGAAATATTTAAGATTTCTTTGTCGGGATATTTTTGTGTAAATTGAGCGGCGCCTTTATCGGCTCCGTCCCAAAGCGTGTTGATATTCATCGGGGCGGCGCCCATAGTATGCGAACCTTGAATTTCTGCTCTGAATAAGAGAATTAACCCGGTGATGCAGAGTAGGAAGAAAAATAGAAATGAAAATATACTAAGGTACTTATGTAGCTTATATATGGTTGACGTATTCATAACAAGACTCCTTTCTTTGCCATTTTAGTCCTCTAAAGACCAGCTTTCAAGGTTTTATGATTCTACATGAAAATTACTCATAAGTAGATTGTGCCAAGACTTTAATATGTAAAATCGCCAATCAAAAACTTTGATATATTCCTTAACTAAATGTCCCTTTGGATTAATTTTATCGATATATGTGATATAAATCACACACCCAAAAACGTTCCTTTGGTATTCTGAAGATAACAAGGAGGGACAACGCATGAATACGTTTTTAAAAAATTTTCCTATCTAATACCTAAAAATAAAAGTGAATCAGGTCATCAAGCGGAGTATCAAGGCGGCCGTGACTGGGAATCCATGTATCGTAACCGTTGGTCGTATGACAAAGTGGTGCGCTCCACGCATGGCGTAAACTGCACCGGTTCCTGCAGTTGGAATGTTTTTGTCAAAAACGGTATCGTGACGTGGGAAAATCAGAATCATGATTATCCTGAAACAAGTCCTGATATGCCTGACTTCGAACCGCGCGGCTGTCCGCGTGGTGCTTCGTTCTCCTGGTATATGTACAGCCCGTTGCGCGTGAAATATCCGTACGTTCGCGGTGAATTGGCGGATATGTGGCGCGAAGCCAAAAAAGACATCCGAACGCGTTAGAAGCGTGGAAATCTATCGTGACGGACCCTGAGAAAACTAAACGCTATAAGTCCGCCCGCGGTATGGGTGGTTTTGTCCGTTCTACCTGGGATGAAGCGTCTGAAATTGCGGCCGCTTCCATGCTTTACACGGTGCAGACCTACGGTCCGGACCGCAACTTCGGCTTTTCGCCGATTCCGGCCATGTCCATGCTAAGTTATGCCGCCGGTGCCCGTTTCATGAATCTCATGGGCGGTGCTTGCCTCAGCTTCTATGACTGGTATGCCGATTTGCCGCCGGCCAGCCCGCAGGTATGGGGCGAACAGACCGACGTGCCGGAAAGTAGTGATTGGTACAATGCCGGTTACATCATTACTTGGGGTTCTAACGTACCGCAAACCCGTACGCCGGATGCTCACTTCCTCACCGAAGTTCGCTACAAAGGCACCAAAGTTATTTCCGTTTCACCGGACTACGCGGAATCTACCACGGCCGCCGATACATGGCTCAATGTAAAAGCCGGCTCTGATGCGGCGCTCGCCATGGCCATGGGTCATGTTATTTTAAAAGAATACTACGTCGACAACCAGACGCCGATGTTCCTCGACTACGCCAAACGTTATACGGACTTCCCATTCCTCGTTCGTTTGGATGAAAAAGACGGCAAGTTCACGGCCGGTCATTTCTTGACGGCCAAAGACATGGGCGATTTGTCGCAACATAGCGAATTTAAATATTATGTGCTCGATGAAAAGAGTGACAAATTAGTTATTCCTAACGGCCAGATGGGCCATCGCTGGGGTGACAAAACAAAATGGAATTTAAAACTCGAAAATAGTGAAACCGGCGAACCTATCAGCCCTAAATTATCTTTCATCGACGAAAAGGATGATTTAAAAACCGTAACTTTGCCGTTCTTCGGTCATTTGGACAATACGGCCACCTTATCCCGTCGCGTGCCGGTTAAACGTATGAAGACGGCTGACGGTGAAGTATATGTTACTACTGTTTACGACTTACTCTTAGCCAACTACGGTGTTGACCGCGGCCTCGGCGGCGAAGTGAATGCTGACTATGAAAGCGATACACCGTTCACGCCGGCTTGGCAGGAAAAATATACCGGTATCAAATCGGACATGGTGATTCACACGGCGCGTGAATTTGCGGATAATGCCATTGCTACCAAAGGTCGTTCCCTCATTATCATGGGCGGCGGTATCAACCACTGGTTCCATGCGGACATTATTTACCGTGCCGTATTGAATCTTGTGCTCTTCTGTGCCTGCGAAGGTAAAAACGGCGGCGGTTGGGCTCACTATGTAGGTCAGGAAAAATTGCGTCCTGCCGAAGGTTGGGGCGCTATCATGACGGCTAAAGATTGGCAGCCGGTACCGCGTTTGCATAACGGTACATCTTTCTTCTACTTCGCCACCGACCAATGGCGCAGTGACGAAATGGATACCAATGATTTGACATCCGCCCTCGTAGAACCGCGTTATCGTCATGTAGGCGACTACAATGTGTTGGCCGCTCGCTTGGGTTGGTTGCCATCCTATCCGACCTTTAAAACAAGCAGTGCCGATATTTATAAAAATGCCGCTAAAGCGGGTTATACCGAATTTGGCGATGTGAAGAACTTCGTAGCGCAGCAGCTTAAAAATAAAGAGTTGGAATTTGCCGTACAGGATCCGGATGCACCGGAAAACTTCCCGCGCAACCTCATTGTATGGCGTGCCAACCTGATTACGTCGTCCTCTAAGGGCCACGAATACTTTATGAAACATTTACTCGGTACGAAAGACGGCCTCCTCGAATCGGATACGCCGGCTGTTAAACCGACCGAGATTAAATGGCGTGAAGAAGCGGGTAAGGGTAAACTCGATTTGCTCATTGACCTCGATTTCCGTATGGCCGGTTCCGCCCTCTATTCGGATATTGTGTTGCCTACCGCCACCTGGTATGAAAAAACCGACTTATCTTCTACCGACATGCATCCGTTCGTGCATCCGTTCCAGCCGGCCGTAGATCCGGGTTGGGAAGCTAAAACGGACTGGGATATTTTCCTTACCTTAGGCCAGGCCGTTTCCAAATTGGCTAAAGAAGTAAATATGCCGGTATACCGTGATATCGTAGCGACACCGTTAGGACACGACTCGGAAGCGGAACTTGCTCAGCCGGGCGGTCTTGTGAAAGATTGGAGCCGCGGTGAATGTGAACCGATTCCGGGCAAAACGATGCCGCAGCTCGTCGAAGTGGAACGCGATTATACGCGTATTTTTGAAAAACAACGTGCCTTAGGGCCAAACTTGGCTGACGGCACAGTAGGTGCTCACGGTATTGCCGTTAACATCGCTGAACAATACGAAGAGCTGAAAGCGCGTAACGGTGTGATTCGCAGTCGTGCGCAAGGTTCTACCGCTCCTGAAGGGGCTACCGACGGAGCCGGTCATGTGATTTCCACAACTGATGACGTAGGGGCCGGTTGCCCATCTATTGAAGATGCCTACCAAGCTTGTCAGGCCGTTTTGACCATGTCGTCCGCAACGAATGGCGCCGTAGCGCATAAGAGCTGGGCGAAGGCGGAAGAATTGACCGGTCTTAAAGACTTAACCAAAATGACGGGCGGTCGCAGCGGTGAACAGATTACCTTTGAAGATATCGTAGCGCAACCGCGCCTCGTTATCAGCACCCCGATTTTCACGGGTAATGGTAAAGATAATCGCCGTTACACGCCGTTTACGAATAATGTGGAACTCCTCATGCCGTTCCGCACGATTACGGGCCGTCAGTCCTACTTCCTCGACCATGACATCATGGCGGAATGGGGCGAACAGATGGCTACTTTCAAACCGATTTTGGCGTATGCACCAATGCGTGAAAGCTTGCCGAATGACGGCATTCCGGAAATTACACTTAAATACTTAACGCCGCACAACAAGTGGAGTATTCACAGTATGTACTTTGATACGCCGCATATGTTGACCTTGTTCCGCGGCGGCCAATCCGTATGGCTCAACGAAGATGATGCCAACGAAATCGGCGTGGCCGACAATGATTGGATTGAATTATATAACAGCAATGGTGTGGTGGCCTCCCGTGCCGTAGTAACACCGCGTATTCCGCGCGGCCTCGTTTACATGCACCATGCGCAGGATCGTCACATCAACGTGCCGGGCACCTCGCTCACGGGCGGTCGTGGCGGTACACACAATACGCCGACACGTATTCACATGAAACCGACCCATATGATTGGGGGCTACGGACAATTGAGTTATGGGTTTAACTATTACGGACCTACCGGTAATCAGCGCGACATGCTTGTGGTAGTGCGTAAGATGAAGGAGGTTGATTGGCTTGAAGATTAAAGCACAAATTTCGATGGTCATGAATTTAGATAAATGTATCGGTTGTCATACTTGCTCGATTACTTGTAAAAACACGTGGACCAACCGCGAAGGTGCGGAGTACATGTATTTTAACAATGTGGAAACAAAACCGGGCATCGGCTATCCGAAACATTGGGAAGACCAGAACCGTTGGAAGGGTGGCTGGATTCTAAAAGATGGTAAACTGCAGCTCGCTACGGGCTCTAAGGGCAACCGTCTGATGAAACTCTTTTTCCATCCGGAACAGCCTGAGCTGAAAGACTATTTCGAGCCATGGACCTATGATTATGAAACCTTGATTCATTCCAAACGTAAAAACAATCAGCCGGTGGCGCGTCCCCGCTCTTTGATTACGAAGGAAAAAATGGAAATCGAATGGGGCCCTAACTGGGAAGATGATTTAGCCGGCGGTAATACGGCCCGTGCCGATGTGAACCTTCAAAAAATAGGCCAAAACATCGCCCTTGATTTCCACGATATTTTTATGAAATACTTGCCGCGCCTTTGCAATCACTGCTTGAATCCGGCCTGTGTGGCGGCTTGTCCGTCCGGCGCCATCTACAAACGTGACGAAGACGGCGTAGTCCTCATCTCGCAAGATGTGTGTCGCGGTTGGCGTCATTGTGTGCCTGCTTGTCCGTATAAAAAGATTTATTATAACTGGCAGACCAATAAGGCTGAAAAATGCGTATTCTGTTACCCTCGTTTGGAAAACGGATTGCCGCAGATTTGTGCCGATACCTGCGTCGGTCGCATGCGCTATGTAGGCGTGTTACTCTACGATATGGATAAAGTGGAAGCGGTGGCATCGACGGAAAATCCGCAAGAGATTTATGATAATATGCTTGATGTGTTGCTTGACCCGCATGATCCGGCCGTAGCGAAAGCGGCTAAAGAACAGGGCATCCCTGACAACTGGATTAAAGCGGCTAAAGAATCGCCCGTATTCCGCCTCATTAAAGAATGGCAAATTGCGTTGCCGCTTCATGCAGAATATCGTACGGTACCGATGGTATGGTATGTGCCGCCAATGAGCCCGATTTTACATAAAGATGCGGCGTCGGTACATTTCCCTGAAGCGGAAGCAATGCGTATTCCGGTAGCTTATTTGGCACAGATTTTCTCTGCCGGCAATGAAGATGTTATCCGCCGTGTGCTTAATACCTTGCTTGATTTGCGCCGTTACATGCAGCAGCGTACCCGCGGTGAAGCAACAACTGAATTTGATACTAAATATGGTGAGCACACGCTCTATGATATGTATCGTTTGCTTGGCATTGCCAAATACCGCGATCGTTATCGCATTCCGGCCGGCGTCAATGCAACGCAGGAAGAAAAACGCTTGCATCAAGGCGTAGGTGGTTTCAGCGATTGTGCCTTCGGTGGTTGCAGCGGTTCCGCTCCGAGTGCTTCCGGTTGTAACGGTTGTGCCGGAGGTGGCCATGAGTAACTCTATGGAAACAAAAAATCAAACTGCAAATCAAACAAAGCTGAATCAAATGGCGGAGGGTCAAGTTTTGTCGGATCAAACTGCCTTGGATAAGGAAGCTTTGCAATTGAGTGCCTATTTATTGAGCTATCCTTCGGCCGAGTGGCGTGAAGCTTTGACGGACGTGCAAGCGGCGTGGCGTGCTTGGCCGGATAGCCCCTTAAAAGAAAGTCTCGGGGCGGTGCTTGATTATATCAGTAGTGAACAGGCACGCGAATACGAGGACGAATATGTGCGCGTCTTTGATTTCAGCAGTAATACCAATATGTATTTGACGTCCTATGATGCCACTAATGCGGAAGAACAGGCGTCGGAGTTATTGGAATATAAAGCTTTTTTTCAAAAACACGGTTATGACATTGCTCGCGAGTTGCCGGATTATGTGCCGGCCATCCTCGAGCTGTGCAGTACTTTAGAACCTGTGGAAGCGTTGGAGATTTTACAACATGGCAAAGAAGCCTTGGCAACGCTTCGTCAACGACTTATTGACGGTAAGCAGGTGCATGCTTTCGTGCTTGATGTAGTATTACAAATTGTAGAACGTTGGGAGGGAACTTTAGGATGAGTGAATTTGTTTGGGTCGCCTTGCCCTATCTTGCGTTTACCTTTTTAGTATTCGGTTCGGCCGTTCGTTACACCGTGTCGGAACGGACATGGACCACGAAATCCAGTGAGTTTTTGGAGAAAAAACAGCTTCGCATTGCCGGTCCTTTATTCCATTTTGCTTTACTCCTCGTGTTCTTGGGGCATGTAGGAGGCATCTTGGTGCCGCAGGAAGTGACGGAAATGTTTGGCATTGACGAGCATCTCTATCACATGGGGGCGCTATACATCGGTGGGGTAGCGGGGATTTTATGGTGGTAGGCTTCTTACTCCTTATGAAACGCCGTTTTACATCGGTGTACATGAAAGTCAATACATCGTCAATGGACGTGTGGCTCTTCTTGTTCTTGGGTCTTACCATTTTGACGGGTTTTGCCGGTACCATGCTCAACGCCGACGGTGCTTTTAACTATCGTGAATACATCGGACCTTGGTTCCGCAGCTTGCTCATTATGCAGCCGAAACCGGAATTGATGCTGAATATTCCGATGATGTTTAAGGTTCACATGTTCTCATGGATGGCGGTTTGCTTTATCTTCCCGTTCAGCCGTTTGGTGCATTGCCTGAGCTTCCCGTTCCTTTACTTGTGGCGCAGTGCCATCGTGTATCGCCGTCACTAGTAGATGGGTGTAATAGCGTATTACTGTCGCTAGTAGATGCTTGTAATAGCGTATTACATATATAGTTATATATAGTAAAATACAATCAGAGGTCTCCGTGTGTGGAGGCCTCTTTTTTTATGAAGTTAATGATTAATTTAGTGAATAGGCTATACCGATTGTGAATAGGTGTCCGTAAAACGTAAAAAAATGGGTTGGATTGTTCGGATTTTTTTGTTTGTTGAGCGTCAAAAATTAGAAAATAAAATATATAATTGGTAATTATTATCATTAAAAAGAGACTTTGGTTCAAATTGCAGGACTTGAGTTTTTAGAAAAATTAATGGTAAGATGCGTTTTTACCACAAAAAGTTATCTTCTGAATTGGAAGTGTGTACAGAAAAAACGAATGTGCTTAACACAAAAATATAAAGGTTTATGCATTGATTTAGAAGAGGGGGTATATAAAAGACTAATGTTTCCGCGGATGGGATTTTTAGAGCGCTTTTGAATGTATATTCTATGCAAATTAATACCTGAATATGACAAAACAAGTGTACTTTTAGTATATCGATTGTCAACGAAGTGCGATTAGAATCGCAATAATTGATATTTTGCGAAAAGTTCTCAATAGACATAAATACTTGATTAAACTGCATAGACCGCGTTTGAAAGCCCTCTTGATGTGTGCTATGATTAAGTCATCAGAAAATCTCGTTTTAAGTTGAGGAGGGATTACTTTGCGTACTATCGACGTAGCAAAAGTGACGGAAACAGTAGCCCAAATGTGTAAAAATGCGGCTTACTATTTACCACAAGACGTATATGAAGGTTTAAAAGCCGGTCGTGAAACAGAAAAATCTCCGGTTGGTTGTGTTGTATTAGACCAAATCATTAAAAATGCCGAAATCGCTCGTGAAGAAGATCGCCCTATCTGCCAGGATACCGGTTACACCATCGTATTCTTGGAAGTAGGTCAGGACGTTCACTTCGAAGGTGGCGACTTACAGCAAGCTGTTCAAGACGGCGTTGCTAAAGGTTATGTAGAAGGTTACTTACGTAAATCCGTAGTGGCAGAACCTTTATTTACCGTAAAAACACCGGTAACAACACTCCTTGTATCATTTATACAAGCATCGTTCCTGGCGACAAGTTAAAATCGACATGGAACTTAAAGGTTTCGGTTCCGAAAATAAATCCGGCGTAAAAATGTTGGTACCTGCTGATGGCGTTGAAGGCGTTAAAAATGCCGTTATGGAAATCGTTAAAAAGCCGGCCCTAACCCATGCCCTCCAATGGTTCTTGGTGTTGGTATCGGCGGTACTATGGACTATGCAGCATTACTTTCTAAAAAAGCATTGCTTCGTTCTACTAAAAAACGCAACGATATGCCTGAATATGCTAAATTAGAAGAAGAATTGTTGGAAATGATCAACAAAACAGGTATCGGACCTCAGCTTGGTGGTACCACTACAGCATTAGCAGTTAACATCGAATGGGCCGCTACCCATATTGCCGGTCTTCCTGTAGCCGTGACAATTTGCTGCCATGCAAGCCGTCATGCCGAAGAAATTCTTTAATTCAAGGGGAGGAAGATAACAATGGCTGAATCAAAAACAATCCATATTACGACACCTTTAACTGAAGAAGTGTCCAGAACATTAAGAGCCGGCGACAGTGTATTGATTACCGGTAAAATCTACAGCGCTCGTGATGCTGCTCATAAAGTTATGACTGAAGCATTGGCACGTGGCGAAGAACTTCCTATCGATTGGCACGACAAAATCGTTTACTATCTTGGACCATCCCCTGCAAAACCAGGCGACCCAATCGGTGCAGCCGGCCCTACAACTTCCGGTCGTATGGACGCTTACACCCCAACAATGCTTGATCAGGGTATCAAAGGCATGGTAGGTAAAGGTTCCCGCTCCAAAGAAGTTGTTGAATCCATGAAGAAAAATGGTGTAACTTACTTCGCAGCAGTTGGCGGCGCCGCTTCCTTAATTGCTAAATCCATTAAAGACTACAAAGTTATTGCTTACGGTGACTTAGGTCCTGAAGCTTTGGCTGAATTGACTGTTGAAGATTTCCCTTGCATCGTAGTTATCGATAGCGAAGGTAACGACTTCTACAAAATCGGTCAAGAACCTTATCGTCAAGAAGACTAATTAGTATTAGTCAGCTAAACGGATAGTAGTATCCGTTCCAATCTAATGATATATATAACTGAGGGACCGCCCGACCGTAAGGGCGGATCCGCTCAGCTGTATAATGTAACATATACTTGCATTCCAACAAAAAAGTAGTTACACGTTAAAACACGGCTTTTATAGCTGTGTTTTTTGTTTTATCTAAAAATAGTAGGAATAGTCTCTCATATATTCTTCTTTATGCTGATTGCTACATATATCTAATTGTTATAGCCGGTATTTTTATATTGACAAGGCTGATGAAAGAATCTATAATTAAATTATAGAAACATATGAATAGTTGTTCATATGTTTGCGGAACAGATTTTTACAGTTAAAAATCCGGGTATTTAGAGTAGTGTTAGCCGTAAAAGCTAACCGCAGGAATAGTGTAAGTATTTAGTGTAAGTGGCATACGTATATAGTAGAGGTGAGAAACAGCAATGGAACGCATTTTATTACTTAAAAATTTAACATGTGCGAATTGTGCGGCCAAGATCGAAGACAAGATTAAAAAAATGGAAACAGTAAGTGCTGCATCGTTTTCCGTAGGGACGCAACAATTGCGAATTACGTCCACAGTTCCCGACACCAATGATTTGATTACCGAAATTCAAGGTGTTTGTGATTCTATTGAAGATGGTGTAGAAGTACAGCTCTACGAACGTAAAACTAAGGGGGCTCATGATCATCACGACCATGACCATGCTCACGGCGGCGGTCTGGTAAGCATTATTATCGGGGTTGTGGTGATGCTCGTATACTCCTTTGTAGACGGCATTCCGGAAGACATTGCCTTTGGTGTACTTCTTGCGACCTACTTATTACTTGGTTGGGGTGTTTTATGGAATGCTATTAAAAACATCGGTTCCGGCCAAGTTTTTGATGAAAGCTTTCTCATGAGTGTGGCCACTTTGGGGGCCGTAATTATCGGAGAAATGCCGGAAGCGGTAGGGGTTATGCTCTTCTATCGTATCGGTACCTATTTTGAAGAAAAAGCAACGGCCAGAAGTCGTAGCGCTATTATGGATGCTATCGATATGCGTCCGGAACAAGTTCGCTTGGTAGATGAAGCAGGTCAGTCCAAAGTAGTAAGCCCTGAAGAAGTTCGCATCGGTCAGACTATCGAAGTAATAGCCGGCGAACGTATTCCGCTCGACGGTACCGTAATTGAAGGGACTACACGTATCGATACAGCGCCGGTTACGGGTGAACCGGTTCCGGTACAAGTCAAACCGGGCAGTGAAATTTTATCCGGCTGTATCAATCAGAGTGGCCGCATCTTGATGCGCGTTGATAAAGAATTAAAAGACTCTATGGTTACGCGTGTGCTTGATGCTGTTGAAAATGCAGCCGCTACCAAACCTCGTATCGACCGTTTTATTACGCGTTTTGCTCGCGTGTATACCCCAACCGTACGTATTGTTAGCCGCTTTGGTAGCCGTAATCCCATCCTT
>ENA-OQJN01000564-OQJN01000564.1-human-gut-metagenome-genome-assembly--contig:-NODE-564-length-14699-cov-2.838869_pt1 | contig 14699 bp, 15 predicted proteins | sample MGYA00242610_ERZ504777 | MGnify/ENA primary metagenome ERZ504777 (study PRJEB26092, sample SAMD00036350) | human gut metagenome | host: Homo sapiens | study: EMG produced TPA metagenomics assembly of... | reverse complement strand
CTGGAAGAGGTAACTGAGCCGCAGATTGGGATGCAGGCGGAAATCCGTGTACTTTACCGGGAGCAGGAGGAAAATCAGAGCCGGGAATATGATGAGCAGCGCATCCAGCAGGAAATCAATGCGATCTTTGAGAGAAGAGCAAGACAAAAGGGAGAGATTTTGCAGAAGCCGATTTCAGAGAGGCAGACGGACTCTGCAAAAGAGAAGAAAACAGCAGATTCCGGCAAGAAGGAGAGTGCAAAATCCGGATTCAAAAAAGGAGAATTCAGAAAGAAAGAGTTCCAGCGTCCGCTTAAGCAGGGGGATGATCCGTCTCTTGTTTATGGTAAGAATTTTGAAGATGAACCTCTGACTCTGGATCAGGTTGTCACAGAGATGGGTGAGATCACTATTCATGGTAAGATCATCAGCTTTGATACAAGGGAGATCCGCAACGAGAAAACGATTCTGATGTTTCTGTGACAGATTTTACAGACACGATTACAGTTAAGATGTTTGTAAGGAACGATCAGCTGGCGGAGCTTTTGGGAGATATTAAAAAAGGGGTCTTTGTGAAGATCAAAGGGGTGACGACCATTGACAAATTCGATGGGGAGCTGACCATAGGTTCTGTTACCGGAATTAAGAAGATTGGAGACTTTACTGTTTCGAGAGAAGATTTAAGCCCGGTCAAACGGGTGGAGCTTCATTGTCATACAAAAATGAGTGATATGGACGGTGTGTCCGAGGTGAAGAGCATCGTAAAAAGAGCTCATGACTGGGGGCATCCGGCAATCGCGATTACCGATCACGGAGTTGCCCAGTCGTTCCCGGATGCCAATCATTATATCGAGACGCTTGATAAGGATGATCCGTTTAAAGTAATCTACGGAGTGGAAGGATATGTGGTTGATGATCTGACAGAGATTGCGGTCAATGCCGGGGAGCAGACACTGGATGACACATATATTGTGTTCGATATCGAGACGACAGGTTTTTCTGCAATCAAGGATAAGATTATAGAGATCGGGGCAGTGAAGGTAAAGATGGTGCTATCGTAGAAAAATTCAGTACATTTGTCAATCCAAAACGTCCGATTCCGTTTGAAATTACACAGCTGACCAGTATCACGGATGAGATGGTCTTAGATGCACCGGATATTGAGAGCGTACTGCCTGAGTTTCTGGAATTTGTGGGAGATGGTGTTCTTGTGGCGCACAATGCCGGGTTTGATGTGGGCTTTATCGAGCAGAATTGCAGATATCAGGAGATCGAACCGGATTTTGTCTCAGTAGATACGGTGGCGCTTGCGAGAGTGCTGCTGCCGACCTTATCAAAATACAAGCTGAATATCGTGGCAAAGGCACTGGGAATCTCTCTGGAAAATCATCACCGTGCGGTGGATGATGCAGGAGCAAACGGCGGAAATTTTCGTGAAGTTTGTAGAGATGCTCAAAGACAGGAATATCACAACGCTCAAAGAGATGAACCGGTTTGGGGATATGAATGTGAATGCCATCCGGAAGCTGCCAACACACCATATCATCATTCTGGTAAAAAACGATATCGGAAGATTCAATCTGTACCAGCTGATCTCAGCTTCGCATCTGACATATTTTGCGAGAAGACCGAGGATTCCGAAAAGTCTTTTGAATCAGCACAGAGAGGGTCTGATCATAGGAAGTGCCTGTGAGGCCGGTGAGTTGTATCAGGCGATCCTGAACCAGAAATCTCCGCAGGCTGTTGCAAGGCTGGCAGAATTTTATGATTATTATGAAATCCAACCTCTTGGAAACAACCAGTTTATGATCGACAGTGACCGGTATGGAGATATCAATTCCAAAGAGGATTTGCAAAATATCAACCGGGAGATCGTCAGTCTTGGGGAAAAATTCAAAAAGCCTGTCGTGGCGACCTGTGATGTACATTTTCTGGATCCGGAGGACGAAGTGTACCGGAGGATCATCATGGCAGGAAAAGGATTCGGAGATGCGGACACCCAGCCTCCTTTATATCTTCGGACAACGGATGAGATGCTGGAAGAGTTCTCTTATCTTGGTTCCGCGAAAGCCAGGGAGATCGTCATCGACAATCCGAACAGGATCTGCGATATGGTGGAAAAGATCTCTCCGGTCAATCCGAACAAATGCCCTCCGGTCATTGAAAATTCTGAGCAGAATCTAAGAGATATCTGTTACAACAAAGCGCATGAGATTTATGGAGAAAATCTGCCCGAACCGGTGCAGACCAGGCTGGAGAGAGAACTGACATCCATCATTTCCAATGGATATTCGGTGATGTATATCATTGCGCAGAAGCTGGTGTGGAAATCCAATGATGACGGTTATCTGGTAGGTTCCCGAGGTTCTGTAGGATCCTCCTTTGTTGCGACTATGGCGGGAATCACAGAGGTAAATCCTTTGAGTCCGCACTATTATTGCAGTGAGTGTCATTACAGTGACTTTGATTCCGAAGAAGTCCGCGCATTTGCGGGTGGATGCGGGTTTGACATGCCGGATAAAAACTGTCCGAACTGTGGGGCCAAACTGGTAAAAGCCGGATTTGACATTCCATTTGAGACCTTCCTTGGATTTAAAGGAGACAAGGAGCCGGATATCGACCTGAACTTTTCCGGAGACTACCAGGCAAAAGCGCACCGGTATACAGAGGTCATCTTCGGAGAAGGGCATACGTTCAAAGCCGGAACCATTGGTACACTGGCAGATAAGACGGCATTTGGATATGTGAAGAATTATTATGAGGAGCGCGGACATCGGAAGCGGAAATGTGAGATTGACCGGATTTTACAGGGATGTACGGGGATCAGAAGGAGTACGGGACAGCATCCGGGAGGAATCGTGGTATTGCCTCACGGGCATGACATCAATGAGTTTACACCGGTACAGCACCCGGCAAATGATATGACTACGGATATTATTACGACTCATTTTGATTACCATTCCATTGACCACAACCTTTTGAAACTTGACATTCTGGGGCATGATGATCCGACCATGATCCGTACTCTGGAGGAGTATATTACATCTGATGCGCTGGAGAATGAGTACAATGACGAGAATCCGTTTGATGCGACAAAGATTCCGCTGGATGATAAAAAAGTACTTTCTCTGTTTCACGATACCAGTGCATTGGGAATCAAACCTGAGGATATTGACGGCTGTAATCTGGGATGTCTTGGAATCCCGGAATTCGGTACGGATTTCGTAATCCAGATGGTACAGGATGCCAATCCGCAGTCTCTTTCTGATCTGATCCGTATTTCCGGTCTGTCCCACGGAACGAATGTGTGGCTTGGAAATGCACAGGTTCTGATCGAATCGGGAAAGGCAACGATTTCCACTGCAATCTGTACCCGAGACGATATCATGATCTATCTGATCAATCAGGGTGTGGACAGCGCGCTGTCATTTACGATCATGGAGAGTGTGCGAAAAGGAAAAGGACTAAAGCCGGAATGGGAAGAAACCATGAAGGAAAAGGACGTGCCGGACTGGTATATCTGGTCCTGTAAGCAGATCAGCTATATGTTCCCGAAGGCACATGCGGCGGCATATGTTATGATGGCATATCGAATCGCTTATTGTAAGATCAATTATCCGCTGGCTTATTACGGTGCGTATTTTGGGATTCGTGCCAATGCATTTTCGTATGAACTGATGTGTCAGGGAAAGGATAAACTGAATTACTACATGAAAGATTATAAGCGCCGGTCAGATTCTCTGAGCAACAAGGAACAGGATGTACTGAAGGATATGAAGATTGTACAGGAAATGTACGCAAGAGGTTATGAGTTCCTGCCTTTGGATATTTACAAGGCGAAGGCAACAAAATTCCAGATCATTGACGGAAAACTGATGCCTCCCCTCTCCAGTATCGAAGGGATGGGAGAAAAGGCGGCAGAGGCTGTGGAGGAGGCTGCAAAAGACGGACCGTATCTGTCTTTGGATGATTTCAGACAGCGAACAAAGGTGAGCAAGACCGTGATCGAATTTATGTCAGACCTGGGGTTGTTTGGAAATCTTCCGCAGAGCAATCAGCTTTCCTTGTTTGACTTTTAGGCAGGATATGGTATAATAGGGCAACTGTTACTTTGCTGCGTCACATGAATAAAGTGGCGTAGCAAAGGGAGAGAATGGAGGAAGATGCGATGTATGATTTTGAAGAAATAAGAAAAGAAGATCCGGAAATTGCAGAAGCGATTCAGGCAGAGATGGCAAGACAGAATTCCCATATTGAGCTGATCGCCTCAGAAAACTGGGTGAGCAAAGCAGTGATGGCAGCGATGGGAAGTCCGCTCACGAACAAATATGCGGAAGGGTATCCGGGAAAACGTTATTATGGCGGATGCCAGTGTGTAGATGTGGCAGAGAATCTGGCGATTGAGCGTGCGAAAAAGCTGTTTGGCTGTGAATATGTCAATGTACAGCCGCACTCCGGGGCACAGGCGAATATGGCAGTGCAGTTTGCGATGCTCACTCCGGGAGATAAAGTGATGGGAATGAACCTGGATCATGGTGGTCACCTGACGCATGGATCTCCGGTCAATATGTCCGGAAAATATTTTGAGATCACACCGTATGGTGTCAATGAAGAAGGCGTGATCGATTATGAGGAAGTTCGAAGGATTGCGAAAGAGTGCCGGCCGAAGCTGATCATTGCGGGAGCAAGTGCCTATGCCAGAATCATAGATTTTAAGAAATTCCGTGAGATTGCAGATGAGGTGGGAGCTTATCTGATGGTAGATATGGCTCATATTGCAGGTCTGGTCGCAGCAGGACTTCATCCGAGCCCGATCCCGTATGCACATGTGACGACAACCACCACGCATAAGACACTGCGCGGACCACGAGGCGGCATGATCTTAAGCAGCAATGAGATGAATGAAAAGTTCAATTTTAACAAAGCAATCTTTCCTGGAATTCAGGGAGGTCCGCTGATGCATGTGATTGCAGCAAAAGCAGTGTGCTTCAAAGAAGCCCTAAGTCCGGATTTCGTTGCATATCAGGAGCAGATCCTGAAAAATGCGAAAGCATTGTGCAATGGATTATTAGAGCGAGGTGTGAAGATTGTATCCGGTGGAACGGACAACCATTTGATGCTGGTGGATCTGACTGGAACCAATGTCAGCGGAAAAGAACTGGAAAAGCGTCTGGATCAGGCTCATATCACCTGCAATAAAAATACAATCCCGAATGATCCGCGCTCTCCGTTTGTGACAAGTGGTGTGCGTCTGGGGACTCCGGCAGTTACAAGCAGAGGAATGAAAGAGCAGGAGATGGACCAGATTGCGGAGATGATTGCAATGGTGATCCGGGATGAGAAAAATGTAGAACAGGTAAAAGAAATGGTGCAGAAGCTGACAGAAAAATATCCTCTGTGCTAAAGAAGACGATAAAAAGAATCTGCCTCCGTATCGGGAAGCAGATTCTTTTTATAATCTCGTTTTGTTGTATAACTTTTAAATATTAAATTGGAATTATATAATTAAAAGGTACATCTAAAATCTGATTAAAGCTTTACTACGTTTGTTGCCTGAGGTCCTTTAGCGCCTTCTGTTACTTCGAATTCAACAGCCTGGCCTTCTTCTAAGGATTTGAATCCATCCATTACGAGTCCTGAGTAGTGTACAAATACATCATTTCCTTCGGAATCAGAGATGAATCCATAACCTTTTTGGTTGTTAAACCATTTTACTGTACCTGTCATTGTGTTACCTCCATAAATTTGAAAATAAATAATAAAGTATATCGTATTGCTTATCCAATCAAAAACAATACTTCGTCATTTTAGCATATTTAACAATGAGTGTCAAATGATTTCTTTTGGTATTTGTAAAAGTATACAAAAAATGTCGAAATGTGTAGAAATAAAAGCATTTTCTATAAATCTTGTGCAAAAGAAACTGAAAATGAGAGATTGTATTTACACAGGATTTCTATTAAAATAGAGGAAGCAAAAAGTGATAAAGGAGAAGCCGGAATATGAAAATGTCTACAAGAGGGCAGTATGCACTGGAAATTGCAGTGGATCTTGCGCTGCATCTGATGCCGGATCGTCTGGAAAGTCTGAATGATATCGCAAAGAGGCGAAATCTTTCAGAAAAATATCTGGAGAGGATTATGAAGCTTTTAAAAGAGGCGGGTCTTGTAAAAAGTGTGCGCGGTGCATATGGAGGATATTGCCTGACGAAGGAGCCGGGAGAAATTTCTGTATTGGAAGTGCTTCGTGCTGTGGAAGGTCAGCTGGCACCGGTATCCTGTCTTGTTGAAAATACCGAGTGTGGAATGGAATGCGAAATCTGCTCTACGAAAAGTACCTGGGGTGAGATGTGGGAGCAGATACTGGATACGGCTGCAGAGGTTACAGTTGCAGATATTGCAGAGATCGTAAAGAAAAAAGAGACCTGTTAGAAAGAGTGCCGGAGGGCGGTTTTACTGCCTGACGGTACTCTTTTTGTTTTATGGTTTAAAGCTGTTTTTGGAGTTGCTGTGTTCATCTTTTGGATAAAATAATTTCAAGAAAATATATTAAACATATTGACATGGTAGGAAAAAAGAGGTATAACAATAAAAACATTACTAAATCGATAGGAATTAAAGGAGGAGTGCCATGAAAGTATCGACAAGAGGAAGATATGGACTGCGCGCCCTGGTTGATATGACCATTCATTCGAATAATGCTCCGGTTTCGCTTGTTCAGGTCGCAAACAGACAGAAGATTTCTCTGAATTATCTGGAACAGGTTTTCGGAACATTGAGAAAAGCAGGCATTGTGGTCAGTGTAAAAGGAGCCGGAGGCGGATATAAACTGGCGAGAGATGCAGAGTCCATTACGGTCAAAGAAGTGCTGGAGGCACTGGAAGGAACCTTTTCGATCATAGACCGGATTCCGGGAGAAGAGCAGGATGCAGTTCAGGAGGCGATCGAGAAGCTTGTATGGAGCAGGATTGATGAAACAGTCAATACATTTCTGGAACAGAAAACGTTAAAGATGCTGGCGGATGAATACCGGGAAAAACTGGAACAGAACGCGGGCATGTACTACATTTAAAAACGATGCAATGAATATAGGAGGACAGACATATGGCAGGAATTTATCAGAGTGTAACAGAATTAATCGGAAGAACTCCACTTCTGGAAGTAAAGAATCTGGAGAAAGAACTGAATCTCCAGGCAAGAGTGCTGGTGAAGCTGGAATACTTTAATCCGGCAGGCAGCGTAAAGGATCGGGCAGCGCTTCAGATGATCACAGAGGCAGAGGAAAACGGTACATTAAAACAGGGATCTGCTATCATTGAGCCTACAAGTGGAAATACCGGAATCGGGCTTGCATCGATTGCAGCGTCAAGAGGATACAGAGCAATCTTTGTAATGCCGGAAACGATGAGTATCGAGCGAAGAAAACTTCTGAAGGGATATGGCGCAGAAATTGTGCTCACAGAAGGAGCAAAGGGGATGAAAGGAGCCATTGCAAAAGCAAAAGAGCTGGAGCAGGAGATTGAAAATGCAGTGATCCTGGGGCAGTTCGTAAATACCGCGAATCCAAGAGCACACGAAAAAACAACAGGGCCGGAGATCTGGGAAGATACACAAGGACAGGTGGATCTGTTTGTAGCAGGTGTCGGTACCGGCGGAACGATCACAGGAACCGGTGCTTATTTGAAATCAGTCAATCCGTCCATTGAGATTGTGGCAGTGGAGCCGGCGTCTTCCGCAGTGCTGTCGGGAGAAAATCCGGGACCGCACGGACTGCAGGGAATTGGCGCAGGATTTGTGCCGGATGTACTCAATACTTCTGTTTATGATCGCATCAGTAAAGTGAAAGAGCAGGAGGCGTACAAAGCTTCCCGTCTTCTGGCAGAAAAGGAAGGAGTTCTGGTTGGTATTTCTTCCGGAGCAGCACTGTCAGTTGCACTTTTGGAGGCCGGAAAAGAGGAAAACCGTGGAAAGACAATTGTAGCATTGCTTCCGGATACAGGAGAACGATATCTTTCCACACCGCTTTTTGACTGAAAAATTAGATCAAAATGTTAAAAAAACGTTGGTCAGACAAAGCATATTATTGCAGAACACAGGTTGAAAAAAAAGCGAAAGATAGTATATACTACAAAGAAAAAAGGCAAAAGGAGTTTTAGTGCTATGAAAGAATTTAAATATGTAGTGACAGACGCAGAAGGAATCCACGCAAGACCAGCAGGACTGCTTGTGAAAAAAGCAGGAGAATTTACATCTTCCGTAACAATTGCAAAAGGTGACAAATCTGCAGATGCAAAAGAATCTTCGGTGTGATGGGACTTGGAGTAAAGACAGGAGAAGAAGTGACAATTACTGCTGATGGTGCAGATGAAGATGCAGCAATCGCAGAACTGGAAGCATTCTTTAAAGAAAACTTATAATTCCCATAAAGTCTGAGGAAAATATTATGATTACAATAACAGGAAAAAGTGTATTTGGTGGAGTGTCCATCGGAAAACTTTCTTTTTATAAAAGAAATCAGAAAGTGATCAAAAGAGAACACGTAGAAAATGTAGAATCAGAGTGTGTAAGATTTCAGGAAGCAAAAGCTGAGGGAATCCGTCAGTTAAAAGAATTGTACGAAAAATCGATTGCCGATGTCGGAGAAGCCAACGCTATGATTTTTGAGATTCATCAGATGATGCTGGAAGACCTGGATTATATTGAGTCTATCGAAAATATCATCCGTTCTCAGAAAGTCAATGCAGAGTTTGCAGTAGCAACGACAGCTGACAATTTTGCGCAGATGTTTGCGGCAATGGATGATGCATATATGCAGGGACGTGCAGCGGACGTAAAGGATGTTTCTGAGCGTGTGCTGGATATCCTCTGCGGAGTCAGCGAGGGAATCAAGCAGACAGACGAGCCTTCGATCATTGCAGCAGATGATCTGGCACCGAGTGAGACGGTACAGCTGGATAAGAGCAAAGTACTTGCATTTGCAACGATGTACGGTTCTTCCAATTCTCATACTGCGATTCTGGCGCGTACCATGAATATCCCGGCTGTTATCGGTCTGGGTGAAAGTCTGAGTCCTCAGTATGACGGAAAGATGGCTGTGATCGACGGATTTACAGGAACATTGTATATTGATCCGGATGAAGAGACACTTTCCAGAATGCAGAAAAAGCGGGAAGAAGATCTTGAGAAAAAGGCACTCTTGGAACAGCTCAAAGGAAAAGAGAACATCACAAAGAGTGGTCAGAAGATCAATGTATATGCAAATATCGGAAATGCATCTGATGTTGGTGCAGTCCTGAAAAATGATGCAGGCGGAATCGGTTTGTTCCGCAGTGAGTTCTTATATCTGGAGAATGAGACATTCCCGACAGAAGAGCAGCAGTTTGCAGTATACAAGCAGGTTGCAGAAAACATGGCAGGGAAAAAAGTGATCATCCGTACACTGGATATCGGAGCTGATAAACAGGTGGATTATTTCGAACTGGACAAAGAAGAGAATCCGGCACTTGGATATCGTGCGATCCGTATTTGTCTGACAAGACCGGAAATCTTTAAGACACAGCTTCGTGCACTTTACAGAGCTGCATTTTACGGAAATATTTCGATCATGTTCCCAATGATCATTTCTGTTTCAGAGATTCATAAGATCAAAGAGATGATCAAAGAAGTGAAAGCAGAGTTGAAAGAACAGGGAATCCCATATAAAGAAGATGTGGAGCTTGGTGTGATGATCGAGACTCCGGCCTCTGTTATGATCAGCCGTGAACTGGCAAAGGAAGTTGACTTCTTCAGTGTGGGAACGAATGACCTGACACAGTACACTCTGGCGATCGACCGTCAGAATTCAAAACTGGACGAGTTCTATGATCCGCATCATCCGGCAGTGCTGGCGATGATCCGCATGGCTGCAGAGAATGCACATGCAGAAGGAAAATGGATCGGCATTTGCGGAGAACTTGGCGCAGATCTGGAATTGACAGAAGAATTCCTGAAGATGGGACTGGATGAACTTTCTGTTTCTCCATCGATGGTTCTTCCGCTGAGAAAGAAAATCCGCGATTGTGAATAATCAGATACAAAAAAGGACATTGTCTGAAAAGACAGTGTTCTTTTTTGTGTTGGTAATTTCTTAAAAAAGAACTTGCAAACATATGTTCTGAATGCTATAATACAAAAAAGAACATATGTTCTGAAAGGGGCGGAAATATGGCGGAGATTATTCAGGAAAAAATGTCAATCTATGAAAAACTTCAGATTCTGACTGATGCGGCAAAGTATGATGTGGCGTGCACCTCCAGCGGCGTAGAAAGGAAAGGTGATGGCACAGGTATAGGCAATTGCAGCAAGGCGGGAATCTGTCACAGCTTTTCTACGGATGGAAGGTGTATTTCACTTCTGAAGATTTTATTTACGAATGAGTGTATTTATGACTGCAAATATTGTGTGAATCGATCTTCCAATGACGTGATCCGTACATCTTTTACGCCGGATGAGATCTGCACATTGACGATGGAATTTTACAGAAGAAATTATATCGAAGGATTGTTCTTAAGTTCTGGAATTTTAAAAAATCCGAACTATACGATGGAGCTGATCTATGCAGCCTTGTATAAGCTGCGTCATGTCTGCAATTTTCAGGGATACATTCATGTAAAGGCAATTCCGGGAGCAGATCCGATTCTGATTCAGAAAGTGGGATTTCTGGCAGACAGGATGAGTGTGAATCTGGAATTGCCGACAGCCGAGAGTTTGAGACTTCTGGCACCACACAAGTCAAGAAAAAATATTCTGGCACCCATGCGGCTGGTCCAGGAGAAGTCCAAAGAGAACAGACAGGAGCTGACGCTGTATAAAAGTGCGCCGCGTTTTGTGCCTGCCGGCCAGAGTACGCAGATGATCATCGGCGCCTCTCCGGAGACAGATTATCAGATCCTGCGTGTGGCAGAGTCACTCTACCAGAAATTTGGATTAAAGCGTGTGTTTTATTCTGCTTTTGTGGCGGTCAATGAAGACAAGGCACTTCCGGCAAGAACATCAGATGGACCGCCGCTTCTTCGGGAACACAGACTATATCAGGCAGACTGGCTGCTGCGGTATTACAAGTTTGAAGCAAATGAGCTGCTGAATGAGAAAAATCCGAATTTTAATATATTCCTGGATCCGAAGTGTAACTGGGCGCTGAATCATCTGGAATATTTTCCTGTCGAAGTGAATCGGGCGTCATATGATGTTTTGCTGCGTGTTCCCGGGATCGGTTACAAATCAGCGGGCAGGATCGTAAAAGCAAGGCGGTTCGGATCTCTTGGATTTGAAGACCTCAGGAAAATGGGAGTGGTATTAAAACGGGCGCTCTATTTTATTACGTGCAGTGGAAAAATGATGTATAAAACGAAAATAGAAGAAGATTATATTACAAGGAATCTTTTGAATACGAAAGAACGTTTGCCGGACAGTGTTGCAGGGATGAATTATCAGCAGTTATCCTTATTTGATGATGTAAATTTTACCGGGAACCAGATCGTGACTATGGTATGACAGGAGAGGGATATGAAAAAGATTTATATTTGCAGAGATGACAGAACCGAGATGCTTTCGGCAATTTATGACGCATGGAAAGAAAACCGCAATAAAGAGGTAGGAATCGGGCTTTTGGGAAAGACACAGCAGCAGCTGTTCTGCGAATATGCAGAAGTTGTATCATCCGAAAAGAAAGCGCAGGCGGTGGAACGCCTGATACGGGATCATATGGGAGAGCAGACTTATGAGGATATTTCTTATGCCCTGTTGTGTGAAGATGCGATGAAAGCAGAGGCGATACTACATGTCATGCAGGCAGCGAGACAGGTAAAGCCAAGTAAAAGGATTATGGATTTTCTGGGCAATCCCTCTGTGGCAAAAGTGTTTGAAATGAAACGCAGAGTTTCGAATGAAGCCCATTATTTTATTGAGTTTGTAAGATTTCGGGAACTGGAAAACGGAGTTTTGTTTTCCGAGATAGAGCCGAAGAACAGGGTGCTGACATGTATCGCAGAGCATTTTGCAGATCGTTTTCCGATGGAAAACTGGGTGATCTATGACAATACGCATCAGGAATTTCTGGTGCATCCGGCCGGAAAGCATTGGGTGCTGGTACAAGGAGAAGTGCCAGAGCGGAATGTGACAGAGCAGATCACGGAAGCCGAGAAGGAGTATGAAAAATTGTGGAAAGGATTTTTTAAAACCATCTCGATCAAGGAACGGGAAAATTTAAAATGCCAGCGAACACATATACCGGTCAAATATCGTAAAAATGTGACAGAATTCCAGTAAAAAACTATTGTATAATAGGAGGACTTAGTTTAACATAAGGATAACAAAGTGGCGTTGATAAGAGAAAGGAAGGAGAGATATGGAGAGAGAGGCAATCGTCTGGCTGGCGCTTTTTGTTATTCTTCTGATTGTAGAACTGTTGACTGTGGGTCTGACCTCCATCTGGTTTGCAGGAGGTGCACTGGCAGCGCTGATTTTAGAGCTGCTGGGAGTTGATTTCATCTGGCAGATCGGGGCGTTTATCCTGGTTTCATTCGTGCTTGTGTATTTTACGAGGCCGTTTGCAGTAAGATATGTCAATGCACATCATGAAAAGACCAACTATGAACAGGCAGTGGGAAAAATTGTCAGAATTACACAAAGAGTAGATGATCTTGCACAGACCGGAAAAGGAATTCTGGACGGAATGGAATGGACCGTGAGGACAGATGGTAAAGAAGTGCTGGAAAAGGACACTCTGGCAAGAGTAATCCGGATTTCCGGCGTAAAATTGATTGTAGAACCGTATAAGGAGGACTAGAGGATGGGATTGATGGTATTAGGAGTTTTATTGGTATTGGTGATATTGATTCTGGCAGCAAATATCCGAATCGTACCACAGGCACATGCGTATATTCTGGAACGTCTGGGTGGATATAAAGAGACGTGGGGTGTTGGAATTCATTTTAAGATCCCGATTCTGGATCGTGTGGCAAAGAGAGTATCACTCAAAGAGCAGGTTGTAGATTTTGAACCGCAGGCCGTGATCACAAAAGATAATGTTACGATGCAGATTGATACGGTGATCTTTTTTCAGATTACAGATCCGAAGCAGTATGCGTATGGAGTGGAGAACCCGATTGCAGCGATTGAAATCTGACAGCGACTACACTGCGTAATATCATCGGAGATCTGGAACTGGATGAGACTCTGACATCCAGAGAGACGATCAATTCGGAGATGCGCACATCGCTGGATATCGCTACAGACCCGTGGGGAATCAAGGTGAATCGTGTGGAACTGAAAAATATCATGCCTCCGACTGCAATCCAGGATGCGATGGAGAAACAGATGAAGGCAGAACGTGAAAGAAGGGAAGCGATTCTGAAAGCGGAAGGAGAAAAGAAATCTACAATTCTGGTGGCAGAAGGTAAGAAAGAATCTTTGATCCTGGAAGCGGAGGCGGAAAAACAGGCGGCAATCCTGAATGCGGAAGCAGAAAAACAGAAGAGAATCAAAGAGGCGGAAGGACAGGCGGAAGCAATCCGTACCGTTCAGAAAGCAACAGCAGAAGGAATTGAATTTATTAAACAGGCAGGTGCGGATGATGCAGTACTGACTTTAAAGAGTCTTGAAGCGTTTGCCAAAGCAGCAGACGGAAGAGCAACCAAGATTATCATTCCGTCCGAATTACAGGGAATCGCTGGTCTGACCAAGACGATCGCAGAGGTTGCAAGACCGGATAAAGCAGCAGAGTAGAGAACATGAAAGAGGAAACAATCATAAGGATATCTGTCCGCAGCCTTGTAGAATTTATTCTGCGGGAAGGGGACATTGACAACAGAGTGTCCGGCAGTATGGAAAAAGATGCCATGCTGCTGGGCGGTAAAATACACCGCAAAATACAAAGCCGTATGGGAACGAATTACACAGCGGAGGTTCCGCTTAAAATACAGATGCCGTGCGATGGGTTTGTTTTGCAGATAGAAGGGCGCGCCGATGGAGTTTTGAAAGATGACGGAAAAGTCCTGATCGATGAGATCAAGGGGATTTTGCGAAGTCTGGAACATCTGGAAGCGCCCGTTCCCGTTCATTTGGCTCAGGCAAAATGTTATGCTTATATTTATGCAGTTCAGAATTCTTTGAAGTGCATTGACGTTCAGATGACGTATTGTCAGATGGAAACAGAGGAAATCCGCAGGTTTTGCCAGGAATTTGAATTTCAAGAGCTTCAGACGTGGTTTCAGGATCTGGTGACACAATATGAAAAATGGGCAAAATTTGAAATTGAATGGCGGAATGTACGCAATGATTCGATCCGGCAGATTGAGTTTCCTTTTCCCTATCGAGAAGGACAGCGCGACCTGGTGGCCTCGGTATACCGCACGATCTTGCGAAAGAAAAAGCTGTTTATCCAGGCGCCTACCGGAGTGGGAAAAACAATGGCAACTGTATTTCCGGCAGTGAGGGCAATGGGGGAAGGGCTGGGAGAAAAGATTTTTTATCTGACAGCGAAGACGATTATGAGGACAGTTGCAGAGCAGGCATTTTCCCTGTTGAAAGAAAAGGGGCTGTTGTATAAGACCATTACGCTGACAGCAAAAGAAAAATCTGTTTTTGTGAGGAGGCAGAGTGCAATCCGGATGCCTGTCCTTATGCAAAAGGACATTTTGACAGAGTGAATGATGCAGTTTTTGATCTGATCACACATTCCGG